>Ga0114980_10000191_pt1 | contig 41933 bp, 64 predicted proteins | sample S_140806_EF_Meta_FD_87018 | JGI IMG/M metagenome (GOLD analysis project Ga0114980, IMG submission 87018) | Freshwater microbial communities from Lake Simoncouche, Canada to study carbon cycling - S_140806_EF_MetaG | ecosystem: Environmental > Aquatic > Freshwater > Lake | place: Lake...
CGAGAGCCCCGGCGTAGGAGTGGTCGCCGTCGATGTGGGCGAAGTCTGCCGGCGGCAGACTCTTGATTGCGTGGGAGTCGACCACGACCAGGTCGGCGTCGATCTGGTGCTTCTCGACCAGCCGCCGCCAGTGGGCGAGGCAGTCGTAGGAGTCGGCGTCCATCGCCCCGTCGATGCAGAGATAGTGGGCACCGGGGGCCGCGGCCTCAAATGTCAGCAGCGAGTAGCCGCAGCGGGTGCCGATCTCGATCACGCTGGCCGGCTTGTAGCGGCGAAAAATCTCACCCTTCATTGCGTAATGGAAAATCACCCTGCTGTCGCAACCGAACCAATCATCTTCACGCCAGTTGCTTTCCAGCAGCTTGCGGACTGATTCGGTCCATGCCGCCGATGCGGTCACTCCCATGCGTCCACCATGATGTTGAGTACGTCGGCGATCGGAACGTAGGCCAGCCACGCCTCGGCGTCCCGCACGCCGAACGATGCCACGAGGGTGTTCTGGTCGCTGACCGCGAGCCCGGCGGCGAACTCAATAGTGCGGGTTTCGCGGAACGCGAAGGGCGGGGATACCCGCGTGATCCGCCAATCAGCACCCTCGTCGAACATCACAAATCGGTGCTCATAGACCCGACGGCCACCGGAGACGGCCACCTCGTGGACGATCGCCCACCACAGACCAGGAGCCCATGGGTGCTCGACGAGCTGCGAGCCGCCCCGGAACCCGCGGGCCACCAGCGGAGCCTCGGCGTGTGCCGTCACCGTCCAATCGTTGCCGTCTTCGCGGACGAGGCACGTCCTGCCTTCGTGGCTGCATGAATACAGCCACTCCCGCCGGCCGGTGATCGGCATCCAGTTCTTCTCATGCCGGCCGCTGACGGTGTCGTGGCAGCGAAGATCGCGGATTCGGTCGAATCTATCCAAGATTCCGACGCCGATACGGCAAGTCCCATCGCGGCCCGCCCAGTTGCGGATCGTGGCCGACGCGATCAGTTCGCCGCCTACGGAGTTGAGCCGCACGTCCTCGAGCCCCGTCACCGAGAATCCGGTGGCTTCGTAGTCGGCGGCCCAATATCGTGCGTGCCCGTCTTCGACGAGACAGTTGTATGTCCGGATCGCTTCCCGGTCCTCTGCCGGAATGACGTAGCGACCGTTTTCGTCGATCGAATAGTTGCTTGATCGCACGTTGACCAGCAACCGGTCGCGGTGGCTCACGACCGACGGGTTGAACAGCGACCATCCGACGCGGGCCGGCGGCACGTCGATCTTCGTGAACTCCGCGGCGACGCCCTGATCGGTCAGCGTCCGCGTGTACCAAGTGCGGTTGGACCGCACCTTCTCCTCTTTCTCCGCGGAGAGAGGGAGACGCATGAGCCGTTCGCACGCCCGGCGGCCAGCGTCGTGCTCGCCGACGTAGTAGGCGTGGGCCGCGAGTCTGTGTAGGTGTTCGATCATGCCGGTGTTCACCTGTTCACCGGTTAGCCTAGCGGGATTGGCGTCGGCGTAAACCCCGGATTTCACGCGGCGGAAGTTCACTAGCCCACAGGGCTAGGGCACTCTGGCAGGAGGGAAGTAGCATCAGCCAGCGGGATGACTTCCACCTTCGCCATCATCTCGGGCGTGATGTGCCGGAACGCACCAAAGAGCAGACCGCCCGGCCCGACTTCAGACAGCACCTCGCCCAGCATCATCCAGCGGCCATCCGTCAGTTCCCGACCAATAGGAACGTGGCGCGGGTCGCCGTGTTCGACTTGCACTTGGTACAGTGCGACGGCAACATCGTAGTGGTAGACTAGGGCGATGTCTTTGCAGTTGTCGCGTGTCGCCGGAAGCGTCAGTTCAGCGAGTGTCATTAGACGTTTCTCCCTAGCGCAGTCTGAAACGCCTGCATTGCAGCGTTGTACGCAATCACTTGATCGTCTGACATTTTTAGGCCAAACGAGTAACCGGCAAGCCGCGCGTCCGTTGGAACGCTAAACGATCCGCCGTCATTCAACGCAAAAACAAAAATCTCTTGCGAACCAGGCGTCCTGGTTGTCAGCGTTGTGGTAACTTTCCCAGTCGCATTGCGATACAACGCTGACGTTGATGCGCCGTTAATGGTGCCAACGTAAAAGCCGCCGCCGTTGTTGGACAACGCAAGGTTTGAGTTGCTCTCGTAGCCGACCAACGCATACTGCGAAGTGCTCGCCCAAGTTCCGAGGATAAAACAGCCTGTAGTTCCGGTGCTTCTACACCCGACGCTTGTTCGGAATGTTGCCGTCGCTCGGCTAATCTCGTATGAGGCAATATGCGAATCGTTCTGCGGCAGCGTGTTGTGTATAAAGCCAGTTTTTAGGTACTTGGTACTGCCGTTACCAATCAGCCCTCCGCTCGCACCAGTTTCGTTGTAGTTCTCTGGCATGAATGGGCCGAAGTTGTTGTCGGTGGTCCAGCCGTACTGCGTGTCGCCGAGCGACGGTCCCCGATACAGCGGCACCAGTGCGGCGTTGAGTCCCGTGCCGCAGAACAAGTTGAGCCGGTAGAAGCGGTCGCGGATGCTCGCGTCGGCGATCGCACTACAGAACGTATTCACCGCCCCCGCCGTCGCGGAACTCACCTGGCCGCCGTTCGCAACCACGCGGTCGATCCAATCCTGGGCTTCGGGGTGCAACTGATTGGACGCCCGACGATAGATCGTCACCGGCAGACTGGTGCGGATGCCGCCTCGATGGAATGGACGCCGGATCATATTTTTTGCCATGTTGATGTTTCCTCGGCTACGCCAGGCCAGCCGTCACCGACGCCGAACTCAGCCCTTCGCTCACAGCGCTGGATGAGCCACGTCGCCCGGCATGATACTTACACTCCCCACTTCTGCTGAATGTATCTCCTGACTCGCTGGTCGGTGGCGGCATCGGTTACTGTGTTGTAGATCAGCATCTCAGCCATTTCGCCGTCCAGGCAGAACGATGAAAGCGAGGCGTAAGATCCAATCTGAAACGCGCTGGTTGAGGCGTATGTCGGCCCGTTCGTCCCCGACGCTGTGTTTGCGTTCGATGACAGGTTCCACGTCGATCCGCTCTGCGAGTACCGAAGAAGCCGCCAGCCAGAGTCGCCCGCAGCCGTTGCGTGCGTCCCCGATCCAGCCTTTAACACAGCGTCCGCACTGCCTTCGCGGCCAACGTAGATGGCGTTCGACCCTCCGCTGAGTAGGGACGTGTGCAGCCCAGATGACGTTTTAGTGGCCTTATAGAGCACATAAATCGTTAGCGGGTTTTGACTCCAGCCGCTGTACGTCATGTTCAGGAAGTTTGTTGAGGCCGCAGAAAACGCTACGGTTGACCTTCCATTCAGCGTGCCGGCCAGAGATGGACGGTTTCCTGGCGTGCTTTGCGTGGCCGTCCTTGAGTTGCCGCTTTTGTCGTACCAGCTCGACACCTTTCCGGAATCAATGAAAAACGCCCCGCGATCAGCGGCGTCATACCATGCGGCGAGTTGGCTTTTAGGCGGCACGCGAACCACCTGATCTTGAATCGAAAAATCCGCAGCGTTGCTAAACACAGCCGTCCGGAAAGCATCGGCAACTGACTTGAGCCCGGCGTATGACCAGTGCGATCCGCCGTCCGCTTGAAACCCCGCCGTACTGATTGCAAGGACGTTACTATCTTCGGATGCGATTTGCCGAATCACGTCGTTTATTTCGTCGTTCTCTTGATATGACGCAATGGGACTCTCAAACAGCGTCATCACGATCAGCGTGTTGCTCCCGAGCACCGACCGGATGTTCCCATGCACTTCCTTGACGTTGCTCTTGAACGTCGCGGGGTCTGTGTTGTCGAAAGCATCGTTGATGCCGATCGACATGAACACGACGGGCCGATACGCGATGCCATTATCCTCAAGCAGTTGCATGGCCGTTGCGACTCGTTGAGAAAACGTAGCCGCGAAGGTCTGAGTGTTATTCAGCCATGTTGAAATCTTGTATCCGCCTTGGCCGGTTTTTACGAGATACGCTGTGCTTTTCGGCCAGCGGCCGGCGACAACCTGATTGGCAAGTTGCAACTCTATTCCGTGACAAGTTGTGAAGTAACTTTCAAGTCCACCATGACCTAACAGGTTGTTTGTTCCGATGTCCAATGCTTCAAAAACGAGCGACGAGTTGTTCAGTATCTGAAGCTGCGAACGCGGGGCCAGCTCTTCCGCAGAAGCCTGGCTGTTGAGCCCCAGGCCACCGCTGTTGCTTTCGCCAGTAAAGACGAACAGCGGAAACAAAGGCAGGTAGACTGGCGAACTTTTTTCCCCCTCGCCGATCGCATTCACTGCCGACACCCGGATCACCGTTCCACCAGGCCACGTCCCAACGCTCGTCGTCGATGGGGCCGTCACGGTTTCCTGCAGTACGTCGCCGGCGTAGACCTTGTAGGAAGTCACGGCGTACTCGCCGGTCACTACAGGGGCCGTCCAAGTCACGGGCAAGTCATTCACGCCGACAACGGCGGTCGGCGGGCCTGGGACGGCCGGAGTGCGGTTGGCTGGGCCATCGGTCACCATCGTGTGAATCCGTCTCAGCGTCTTATTGCGGTCCGACCACCGCCAGTGGTGCTCGGCCCCCGGCGGGACCATCACCTCGTAAGTGAAGCCGCCGGCAACGATCCGGTCGCCCTTCTTCGGGTCTTGGGCAAGGTCCGTCGTGTCAACGAAAAAGTCTTGCGTCTCCGTCCGAAGCATTTGGCCGGCGGCATCTATGGACTCCCATCGCCCAACGACGGCAGTCGCCCGCACTGTTCGCGTGGTGCCGATGGTCGGCTGATACGAAACCTCAGTCGCCAAGTGCTCACGCCGCTGCGATCGAAACCACGCCTCGCCAATGGCGATCATGTCCTGCATTGGTCACCAGGTGCGAGAGGGGCGGGCACGGCCGGTAGCTGGCCGCACCCGCCCCCTTGCGTGGGGTCGATCACGAACCCGGCCAGAGGAGCACCGACACGGTCGTGTCGGCAGCAGCACGGGCACGGGCGAGGTAACCGCAGTTGGTGCCGGTCGTGGCGTGAAACACGCCGCTGGTGGCGTACCACTTGATCGCGTCGCCTTGGGCACCGGTCACGCCAGTGCCGCACGGGCCGGTCACGACGCCGTTGGTCAGCACCGCACCGAGTTCATTGGCGGCAATCGCCCGATCGGCCAGTGTCACGAGGGAGCCAAGGACAACGATGTCGCCCGCCGCCACGCCCGTAGTCGGGGTGTAGTCGAGCTTGTCGCCTTCAGTCCTGTAAGAAGCCATTTTGAGAAACCTTTCACATCAGAGGGGGTTTTGTTTGTTACCCCGGCCGGCGAGTTTGACCCTCGCCGGCCGGGGACGATCTCACGTCACTTATCAGGCAGTCGCCATCCGGTAGGCACCGCGGGCCTCAGCCTTGGCAACGCCGTAGCTGAAGTGGCCGCGAACCTGGATGCCGAGCATGTTGAAGTCCGCCTCGGCCTGCTGCACCGTCGGCAGCCGCTGGCCGTTGAGGAATGCGACTTCCATCGCCGGCAGTTCGGCCGGGTTCGCCATCAGCCACCAGGTCGTACCGCTGGTGAGGTACGCACTGGACACGACACGGAACCGGCCGGCGAACACGTTCACGTTTCCGCGAGTCACGTTCTCTCCGGTGATGAGCACCGACGAGCCCATCAGCTCCTCGGCCGTCATCTCCAGCTCCGGCGGGACGAGCAGGATCTGCGGCGTGATTCCCAGCGGGTTGCCGTCCGGATCGGTCAACTTCCGGTAGGACGCCACCGCCGTCCGCAGAGCGGAGAGCTGGAGGGCGTTGCCGGCAGCCGCGGTTTCCTTCCGGTAGAACGTGCTGTTGTTCAGCTCGTACTCCGTCCAGAAATCCTTGTTGAGCTTCACCGCGGCACCGCGGCCCAGACGGGCCGGAACCTGGGTGAGAGCACCCAGGTCGTCGTTCACGATGTCAACCATCGTGATGGACGACATACGGCCGGTCAGCTTGGCCCGGATCGTCCGCGTCTCGTCCGAAGCGTCGGCCGACTTCAGTTCGCCGGAAGGTCCAACGTCCTCGAAATCGAAACCGCCGTTGAGCCGCACGCCGGTGACCGTCTTGTAGTCACTGACGCTGCGGATCGACGCGATCTGGTCCCACGCCGCTTCGACAGCGGTGTAGCCCTGGAGAAGAAACTTGCCGTAGGTCGCGGCGAGCACGTTGCTGATGCTGTGCGTCGCGAAACCACTCGCGAGCACCTCCCGCACGTTGCCGGCCGAGATGCGAGCGGGGCCGTGATACCCGTTGGCACGGGCGGCCTCGACGAGCACTTCCTGCAGCGACGTGCTGCCACGCCGACGGTCAGCCGCCTCGAGGGTCTTCTGGTCGAAGGCCTTCTCGACGTTGCCGAGTCCGCCGTTGAGGCAGAGAGCCGCTTCGATCACCCGCGGGTCGTGAGCCGCCGAAGCGTCCACGACGTGGGCAGCCGGAGCCCTGGGCCGCTCGGCACGAACCTCGGCGAGCCGGTCGGCACGGAGCCGTTCCAGCACGATGTTGGCGACGGCCTCGGCGTCGATGGTGTTGGCACCGTCGTTGCCGGCAATCACCTTCTGGTCCGCGGCGACAATCGCCGTGGCTTCCGTCGTTGGCACGGCGGCCTCGACGGGCTTCTCGTTGAGCTGCTCGCTCATGTTGGAAACCTCATTCGCCTCGGCGGCGATAGCCGCGGACGTTGATGCGTCCGCACCGAACAGGACCACACTCGTCTCGCGGAGAACCGCTCCACGAGCAACGCTGATGGGGCCGGGGAACTCGCGACCGTTGACGGTCACGCTCGCTCCCGCGGCAATGTTTTCGATTGAGCCAACGTCGGCACCGATGCTCGCTTGCAGCGGCACCCCGGCCTTCGCCAAAGCGATGAGCTTGTCGGCCGCTGGCGTCCCGCGGATCAGTTCACCGCGAAGCATGAGCTGGTTGCCGTCGTTGGTGGCTTCCAGGCTCTTGCCGATCACCGAGTCGAGGAGAGGCATTTCCTTGCCGTGGGCGTACAGAATCGGGATCGGACGCGAAGCGTCCATGTGTGCGAGATCCACCACCAGCGGGTTTCGCGACCACCCTTGGCGGATGCTCGCCCCGGTGTAGGCCACCAACTCAAACGTCGGCACAGCGGCCTCGTCGGCCGCTTGCACGTTGAGGGCCGCTGACAGTTCGATGCGATTGCTCATGAGTTGGCGTCCTCGGTTTCTCGCTTGTAGACGCCTTCGGCCCACGAACGGCCGGCGTCACCGCCCCACAACAGCCACGCAATCTTGCCGGCCGACGGGTAGCCGTCCTCGCCCTCCGACCACCCTTGGCCTTGCTTATCAACCTCGTGGCGTGCGAAATAACTCACCATCCGCCCGATCGTGTCGAGCGACAGTGATCGGCCGTTGGCAATGTCACGGGCACGAGCCACGCCGATCGCCGTGCCGCCACGCCCGTACTCGCGTCGCAACTCGAGACCACGTCGGGCAGCGTCGCGAGCGGCTTGCGGGGGGCGGTAGCCGTCGGCGGCCTCGATGCCGTCCTCGTCGTCCTCGGCAGCCATCGCCGCCGGCTGGGCGTCAACGCCCAGTTCGCGCTCCATCGACTTCTCAATCGCCCGCTGCCGCAGCACGATCCGCCAATCGCGGCCACGCTTGGCACAGACTTCGGCGAGGCTCGCCATGTTGCTGCCGATCATTGCGGCATCGGCGTCGGCTTCCTTGAGCGGATCGACGTGTTCAAACCCGTCCCACGTCCACGTCCAGTTCCACGACGCGAACGGCGGGAGACCACGCGGGAGGATGCCGGCGGTCACGGCCTCGTCGAGCCACGACATGAGCAGCGGGTCAAGGAACACCCGTTCCATGTCCGACCGCTCGACGGCGATCCGCTTGCGGTAGACGAGGTAATCGCCACGCATCGAACTGTAGTTCGCGGTGGACGAATCCATCGCGGCGACGATGTACGGCATATCCAGCGACCGGGCGATCTCATTGAGCATCCGACGCACAAATGCGTCGTGCGACGAGGTCGGGTGCTCGGCCCGCATCTGGACCGGCTCCCACCCGTCGGGAGCGGCGATCGCCATCCCGCGGACGATCGGCATCGTCTCGAGGGTGGAGAGACTCGCGGCACCTGACCCATCGGCCGGCATGGTCGTTTTCAAGATCGCCGCGAAACTGGCCGCCGTCTCGGCGGCCGTCACCACCGCGAGCGTGTAACGCCGCAGAAGGGCGAACAGCTCCAGCGACGGGGCAATCTCCGGCACGCCGCGGTGCTGGCCGGGGCGGGTCGCGTGATACCAGTGGCAGACGTACTCCGCTTCGATCCACTGACCATCCAGAACAAATCCCGGCAGCAGCGATCCGGGGTGGTTTTTCGCGACCCAGTAGTCGGTCGGGTTGCCGTCAGCGTCGAACCGGACGCCGTCCACGTCGTTCTCGGTGAGGTAGCCGATCGGCGAAATGACCTGATCGGCCTCGACCAGCTTGAGGTCGAGCTGCACTCCGCGGAGCCGCGAGTTGTTCGTCTTGAGACCGAACACTTCGCCGTCGGAAATCTTGCTGGTCTTCGCGATCCGCAGTTTGCGGGCGAGGTCGATCCGGTCGGACCAGTCGATAAAAGCCGTCTCGACCGACCGCACCGATTCGGGCGACACGTCGGGTCCGAGATCGAGTTGGAGACGCGGGCCGGTGCCCACCAGGTCGTTGGACCAGGTCGATGCGATACCGGCCGCGTAGGAGTTATTTCGCAACTCGTAGCGGGCACGATTGCGGAGGGTCTGGCGGATCTGCGGCTGGAGCCCGGCGTCGGCCGAGAGGTTGTCGGCCCGCGACCAGTGGTTGCGGTTCAAGTCGGTCGTTTGGGCAGAATCGTATTTCGCACGCACCATCGTCGAGATCGCTGCCTTTTGGGCGTCGATCGTCGACTGCATGGTGGACCGTGATGGTCCAAGAATGCGTGAGAAGATCCCCATTCTCAGCCGGCCCCCGGATACTGGCATTGGGCGTAACGGATGCACGCGAACGGCGAAGCCGCGTTCGAGGTTCGCGAACTCAGAACGAACTTCGCGGCCTCAACCTGGCGGTCGAGCTCGTGCTGCTCCACCTCACCAGCGTCGGTGCGGGCACGTCTCGGCTGCGTCAGATTCGCAGCGATCGCGTCGATCACCTCGTCGTTGGTTGGCACGCGGGCACTCCGGTGTTTAGTGGCCGAAAACGGCCCCTAACACCAGTGTACCAATGTCTACTACCACGACCGGCTATAGAAACTCAATGAAGACATCGCACTCGATCTCGTCGTCGACCTCATCCCAAAATGCGTCGTCGAGATAGGCTGGCATGGCGGTGTCTCCTTGCCGCCATTTTACCTCCCGGCCGATACGGGCGTTCAGCGGGCCCGACTCATACGCGAACGTGTTCGCTTTTCGTCGATTTTGACATACGTCAAGTTTTCGTGTCGCGAAACGTGACACGACGGCGAGATATGCAGCAGATAATCCGCGTTAGCGCGACAAGCCTGTGACTAGCGGCTGCACGGCGCTGACGGTTTGCAGATATACGGCCAGCGGTGGCGGATATACGGGTCCGCGTATCCACTAGTTCGTCGGACATATGCATCACTTGGTGACGCAATGCTGAGAGAGGGCCGAGGGGCGTGGCGCAGCGATTTGACACCTGCGTTACGCTCTAGGCGCAGCATAACTGCGTTGATGCTCGCCGTAGAGCGTAACGCAGTATCGACGCGCCAAACCGTTCGGTTTTTTCGAGGCGACGCGACCCGGTGGTGCGGCATATGCCGCCGAACCACTCGCTGCACTAGACCGAGTTCGCTTCGCTCACTCGGCTAGTGAGCTTCATCGTTCTCACTGCGCTCGTTCCAGCAGGCCGCGTAGCACCTCTGCTCGCCGTGCCTCTGATTGCAAATCGCCGTAATCGGAAAACCAGCGGATCGCCTCCCGCTCCGCGTCGGTGAGCCGCAGTCGCTTTATCTCTTCTTGCAGCCATGTGTTCGCTGCCGACAGCCTCGCCGTAGCCATGCGCAGGCTGGAGATCTCGGTACGGTACTCCGCATCTGCTTGGTCGGCGGCGGTTCGCAGTTCTTCCAGCCGTGCCTCTAGGCTCCGCACATATTCGATGTCAGTGCGGTGATTAGGAGTGCTATTCGCCGCAGGGTCGTTGTCCTCGCTGGCCGTATTATCTGGCTCCGGATAATCGCGGATAAAAGAAACTCTCTCCAGCAGGGAGCGGAGCGTGGCGAGGTCGCCATTCTCCGAAGAGTGGTAGCCATGCGTCTCCTGCCAGCGGTACAGCCAATCGGCAGCGCGCTCCACCGCCTCCCGCTCCTCGGCGGTGAGCGCGGGCTGTCCGAAATCTCCACCAGTTTTCCTGACAGACTCATTGTCCTCGCGGGCCGGATTATCCTCGCCCGGATAATCGCCAATAATCGACAATCGCAACCGCTCAATCTCGTCCGCCGCCTCGCGAGCCGTAGCGTATTGCGAGTCGGTATAGACCCACGCCCGCAGCCGCTCCACGATGTCACTCATGCCGCCACCGCACAGTGAGGTACGTCCCCACAAACGCCCCCGCGGCCAGCGGCACGACATACGCCACGTTCTTGGCATATGTCACCACTCCGAACGCCAGTAGCGAGTAGATCACCGACGAGAGGGCCGCAGCCCGAACCGCCCGCCGGTCACCAACCGCGATGATGTAAGCGGCGTACAGAACGTCAACGACGACATACGTCAAAAACACGATCGCAGCGGTGACCGGCGAGAAGTCGGAGAACATCATCGGCACTCGCACGCCGCGGCTACGGGCTCGCCGTGGCACGAAGCCTTGGCGGCACGCTTGGCCGCTCGAGCATCCTGCCGTGCGGTCTGCCGAGCCGCGACCCGCTGGGCCACGGTCGCACGACAGTGGCACGCAGCCGCTTCACCGTGGCAGCCGGCAACCGCAGTAGCGGCCTCCGGCGATGAACCAGCGAGGGCCACGCCCACCAGACCGAGAAACGCCGCCATCGAAATACCCAGGATCAAACGAAACACGATCACCGTCCTTTCGGGAAAAGAGAAATCACCGACCATACCGGCGGCACGCCCACCAGCGGCCGTGGCCGAATGCCACGCCCTGGTCAACCACGGGCCACCCGTTTCGCGAGAAGCAGCAGTTGGCGAGTGCCGCGGCCGGAGTGGGGCCGGATCCGCACCCCTCAAATCCAGCGTTGCCACCGTGGTGGCCCACGCGGCCCTGCCGGGCCTGGATCTCGGCGACCCCTTGGGCCGTCGAGGTGTCGCTGACCATGCGGCACTGGCCGTTGGCACACGTCCGGCTGGCGTAGATCACGTCCTGGCCGGCGGCGGTGCTGCAAGCAAGGACCGCGAGAAGCGTAAGAAGTCGCATCTGTTTTTCCTTTCGGAATGAAGTGAGACCGAACCGCTCGCAGTCTGCCCGATAGTGTACGGGCGTCAACCTCGCCTCACCTACCCATTTTGTCAAGCAACGCGGCGCGTCGGGCGGCCATTTCCTCGCGGGTGATGATTTTTCGCGGCGGTGCTTTCGGTGCCTCCGCACCAACCGCTGACACTCCGGCCACGCTGGCAGCCACCGCGGACCCAACGAGACAGTCGAGCCAGTGGTTGTCGCGGCCGGGGATCAGTTGCCACTCGTCCACCGTGCGGCCAGTGGATTTATTCTCCGTGCGAGTTGGATACTCACTTGCGATGTGATCGAAAAGCATCTCGTGCTTGCCCGCGTGAAACGTGAATGCCATAGGGTCTGCCGACCCCAGTTTCATGCGACCGGCGATCAGCGATTTCCAGTAGTTCGTGTCAAACAAGATGTGCCGCTGCTTCTTGATCGTCGAGGTCCGCCAGTGGGCACCGACCCGTTCACCCGGCTCCGGCTTCGCGTCCGACATCGTCCGCCGGCTGGCACCAACGTAGCGACCGTGAGACGGCAGAAGCCGCGTGCCGTGCGTCGACCGGCGGGCGAAGTCCCGCGTCACGTCTGCGGTCTGTGCCCAGTTGGCGTCGACCAGGAGAAGGGCGACGCGGTGGACCGCGTCGGAATCCTCAGACTGAAACTCGCGGTCGAGTATTTCGCGGGCGACCTCCTCGAGCCCCATGTGCATCGCGTCCGCCAGCGGGGCGTTTCTGGCCGCCAGCCGCAGCGTCTTCTCGACCTCGCGGAGTGCGAAATACCCCCGGTGCTGGTCGGGGTAGGTGCCGTAGGCAACGACGTGCCCGCGGAGCTGCGAACCCCACGCACAGATCGCCCAGTAGAGACACGCTTCCTGCACGTCGACGAACGCCGTGAGTGTGCTGCAGCCGGCCGGAACCACAAACCGCGGCACGTTGATCGCGTGACTCACCAGATCAGCCGGCCGGACGGCGTCTGTCCGCGACTCGTCGGCAATCGGCTCCTGCTGGTACTCGCTGGCGAACACCTCCGGGCCGTCGTCGATGAGGGCGTTGTAGAAGTGCTGGACCGCCGACAGCTCTTGGTCGCGGTCGTAGCAGTGTTCCCAGTAGACCTCGCAGCCCTCGTCCATCGCCGCCTGGTTGGCCCGATAGAACTCGGTGGCTTCACGCCACGCCCGGAGCTGGTCGCCGTCGATCTCCTTGTCGTAGGTCTGCCGGATTCGCTTGTAGTCGCCCATCCAGAGGTCGTCGTGCCGCTTCGACCATGCCAGAACGGCCTTAACGCGAACACCTTGCCATGCCGGGTCCGCGAGGAGCTGGTCGATCACGTCGTCGCGTGCGATCACCGTGGCGTTGCAGACCACCGCGAGAGTCTTTCCGTGGCCGCCAAGTTTCAGAATGTTTTTCTTTATGATCGCCAGCCGCTTGGCGATCTGCACCGCGGATGCCGCCGACTCGTCGGTCTGAATGTCGTCGAGGATCACGAGGTCCGGCCGAGCCTGGACGCCGTCGGCCCGCTTGTATCGAAGACCTCGAGACGACGCCATGAGCCCGTGGCACGAGACGATCGCACCGCTGGCCTTGCTGCCGGGGATCTTCGGCAGCACGATCGTGTCGGCGGTCCACTCGATGTGGGTCGACTCGCCGTTGTAGGTCTGCCCGGAGCACCGCTGCGGCTTGCCTTCAAGTGCCCGCACTGGGTGGCAGACTTCGGGGAAATCTTCGTAGAGCAGATCGTTCTCGGTCAGTTCCATCTTGATCGAGTCGATCGACATTTGGGCCTTCGTCGACTCGCTGCCGAACACGGCGACGAACGACCGGCGACCGGTGAGGCCGCACCAGATCGCGAACACCTCGGAGCGGGTCGTCTTACCGCTGCCACGCGGGAGGGCTTCGATCGACCGGCCGCCGTTGTCGGCGGCGTCCTGGCACCGCGTGTTGCCGCGCTGGTGGTCCGGGGACATGGGCCACTGCCCGGTGGAGTGCGGGAAGTATGTGACAGCAAAAAACTCAAACGACGCTTCGGCTTGCCGCCGGCTGTCGGGGTTTTGCACCGGCGGGATCTCGCCAATGTCGGCACCGCGTCGGGTCCGCTCGCGGGTCCGCTCGATGTCTTGGACACGTTTCCGCTCGGCCGCGGCGACCTGGTGCTCGGGGGCGGATTTGGGTCTACCCATTGCCAGCCCTCGCGTAGTAGTGGGCCAAGAGTGCCGCGTCGGCCCGCCCGTCGTCCTTCACGCGGGCGAATAGGTCGGCGTGCTTCGGCCACAAGCGGCTCGCCACCAGCCGGTGCTCGCCCTTGTCGCGGCTGACGCCTATCGACTTCGTCCACGACTGCGGCCGGACAAGGGTCAGCGGGAATCCGAGGGCCGAGATCACGCCCTCGACCAACCCGAAGCCGCGGCCGAAGTTGAACGCACTCGTTGCCCCGGACCCTTGCACTCCCTGGACGTGCTCGAGGACGACGTGGTTGGGCATATACGGGAAGCCCCTCTGGACGAGTTGGGCCAGACGTGCCGCGTCGATCACACGCTTGCCGCGGACCTCTGCTACCGGCATATCGAGGACGTGCAGCTCGTCGCCGTCGAGGAGGGCGAGTGCACCGGAGAGGCCGGGGTCGATGCCGAGGATTGTCATGCCACCACCTCCACCACCCGCAACGACCGGCACACACCCGGATCCCACACCACCAGCCCGTCGCGGTGCAACCTGATTACCTTCTGGTACACGTCGTTGACGTTGACGCCGAAGTGATTTGCCAGATCGCGGATCGACGGCGGGTAGCGTCGGGCCGCTGTCAACTCCACGATCGCGTCCATGACCGCACGCTGCTTCGCGGTAGTGCCAGCGGAGCGTGCACGGCGGATTGAGGTCGAGGTTGTGGTCATGCTGGGCCTCCGGCCTTCTGCGACTTGAGGGCAATGAACTCGGCTCGACGCTTGGCTACCTCCGGATCCTCGGCTGCACGCTTCCACTCCGCTGCAGCGTCAGCCGCAGAGCGGCGACCGTCCTGCTTGACGCCACGTTCACGGTGGGTGCCGCCGCGGTCCTGGCAGTTGTTCAACCAACTCGTCGTGAGCCACTTTCGCCAGTTGGATTTCTTCGCCTTCTTGGGGTTGGCCTTGAGCCACTGGGTGGCACGGGCAAGCTCCACGGGGATGTCCGCAGCCGGGTAGGCCGCAGCCCATTCCGCGAGGTCAGAATCGCTGATGCCCTCCCACCCTGCGCTAGCAGACCACCGGACGGCGTGGGTCGGCTCGGAGCCGGCCCGCGGAGCGGGACTGCTCGGAGCACAAGAGGAAAAGGGAAGAGGGAAAGAGGAAGAAGGAAGAAGGAAAGAGGCGCAAATCGACGGGAAACTTCCCGGCTCATGCGTTGGATTTCCCGGCTCGTGCGTTGGATTTCCCGGTTTTGCGTTTTCCACGGGAAAAACAGCACTTTCCGGTGGCGGCGGAAGCCCATCGCCCTTTTCGTCTGGGTGGCACCGCTGATGCTCACGAAACTTACACACTTCCAGCACTTTCACGTCGCCCGATTCGTAGGCTCGGACGAAGCCCCTGTCGGCCAGTTGCTTGAGCAAGCTGGCGATGTCGCAGTTTTCGTATGGGAACAGCTCGGCCTTGATCCGCAGCGGGCGGTGCTCGAGGCGTCCGTCGCGGTCGGCGAGGGTCCACAGACCGATGAACAGAAGGCGAGCCATCGGCTCGCACTCGGCCAGGTGCTCGTTCTTGTAGAACGACGGCTTGATGCTACGGGCTCGTGCCATTCACGGCCTCCATGTTGATCGGATGCAAGTTGCCGTCGTCGTCCACTATCGAAATACCCGGCCGACCACCGCGAATGATGGCGTGGACTTGGTCAAGCAGCATCGACGCCTGCCGTCTGGTGATCTTTTCGTCGTCCATCGCGTCGAGAATCCTTCCCTGGACGCCTACCGCTGGCCGGCTGGACGATTTCTTCATGAGGTCCGCTGACCACTTGTTGCCGCCGGCTGGTGGCCGCAGCTCCAAGTCGAGCGGGTCGGCCACGTCGATGAGGGCTGAGAGGTCGAAGAAAATGTCTGTGCTCAACTCGCCACCTTCCAAAGCCGTGCCCCCGCCGTCCCGTGCCCCTTCCTTCGGACCGCGAACCCCACCGCCACGATCTGCTTGTCCTTCGCCAGCTTTTTGAACACGCTACCGAACGCCCTCGCGTCGTGCGGCACCAGGCCAAGCCGCTGGCAGTGATCCACCAGCTCCTCGCCGGCCATGGCACGGCCGCTCTTGGTGAGAGCCTCGAGGATCGCCGCACGGGCCGCTTCTGTGTCGAAACCGGCCACCAGCACCGCCTTCGCGGTGCAGGCCGCGGCTGCGGCGAACAGCGGCATCGACGCGATTGCTTGGTCGGTTGTTTGCAGAGTCATGGTCAGTCTCCCGTCCAGTTCGTGCCCGGTCGTGGGCCGGCGTAGCCGAGTTGCTGTTTCGTGTTGCCCCACCGTTGAAACCACGCCGCACGCACGGCCAGCTCGTCGGAGTAGGGCCTTTCCAGGTGCATGGATTCCATCGCCACCGCATTGGCGATCACCATCGCGGCATGGCGGTCGGCTGCCGTGTTAATCGCTTCGATTGCTTCCTCAATAGTCACGCCCCACTCCTTGCGGCAGCGATCACCGCTTCCATGTGCTCCGGCCCGTAGTGCCAGTGGCCGTGATGCTTCACAGTCGGCTTCGGAAGGTGGGCGATCGCCATCCGCACCTCGTACCTCGTGAACCGGCGGTTGGCGGCCTCGGTCCCGGCAGCGATGAGGTCGCTGCAGCGGATCCACGTCCGATCGCGGTCGCCCCGCAGCGCCATGAAAGTCACTTCGCCTACGTTGCAGCTCATGCGACCACCTCGCTCAGTGACCGCACGAGTTCGCGGGCAGACTCGTAGACGGTCCGCATCCGCTCACGCTCCTCGAGCAGATTGGTGATTGACCGATGCAACCGCTCAATCTCAGCGTCGTGCCACCCGTAGATGGCTTTCCGTAGCCAGTTCATGTCACAGTCCTTTGTGCGTGTGCCGCGTGACGTGCGGCTGACGGTCGAGGTCACCGGCCATGCTGGTGGAGATGCCACCCGGCCCCCGGCTGCGGAGTTATTTCGCGACCACCGCTTGCGCTCTCCCCGCGGCCGATGAATCGGCAGCCGCTACGGCCGGGAGCGGCCGGCGAAGTTCCTCGATCAGTAGGTCGATGCGTCGGCGGCGTTCTTCCAGCGTCTTCGCCGCGTCTTCGTCGGCTTCCTCGCGGGTGTAAAACCACGACCCGGCCATGACTTCCAGCAGCGAGCCGTAGTCGGCCTTCACGAAGAGCTCGTCCCCGACGAGGACGGTCTGGCCCGTCTGCCGGAAATACTCGGTCACCGGGAAGTTGTTCGCGATCGTCCGAAATACTTGTGCCATTTGGGCTTTCCAGTTTCCAGAAAGTGGTAAATGGTCAGAAGGGAATGTCGTCATTGGATGCACCGCTGGCGGCGTCGGCCTTCTGCGTCGGCGTGCGTTTGGGCAAAGCCTTCGCATCCGGCACGCTGACCGGCGAAGTCGCCGGCATGAATCCGTTGACGTAGACGCGCTGGTTCCCGTCCTGATCGAGCACCGGCACGCCGTCCTTCACGGCCCGCTGCGTCTTCACGACGAGCACCTGGCCCACAAGAACGTCGTCGAGGTCAGCGTCCCACGGCCGCCCCAGCGACTCGTTGATATTCATCGCGGCCTTCTGGTCACGCTTCTCGTTGGGGCTCAACAACTTCTCAACCTCGTTGTATGAGTCGTTCGTGTCACGGAACGTGATGATGAGAAACTCGCTTCCCGTTTTTTTGGAAACGATGGTCTTAATCTTGGTGATCGCCATCTCGTGCTCGCCGTCGGGGATAATGGACGATGCGAAATCCTCTTCACTGAATCTGTCAAACTTCACGTCTGCACCTCTGGGCTATGGGTCTTGTTTCCGACCCGCACGATGCGGTCGGCGTCACCTACAAGGGCGTCGTCGATCAGAGACTTGGCCCGATTGAAACTCATCGCTCCACGCTTGAACGCCACGACGGCGTCCTCCACGATTTGCATGGCAGCCGTGTGGGCTGCCTCTGCGCTACGGTCGTCGTCGCTGCGGCTCATGCGGGCACCTCCTGCGGGTCGATTTGCTCGTGCCGCCTGTTGATCTCGCCGTCCAGCTTGTTCCGCTGGCTCTCTGTGAGGTCGCCGGCCGTTACTGCCCTGTCTGCCTCGTCGGAGATTTGCCCCAGCTCCTCAACGGTGGTGGCGGCCCGGACGCGGTCGAGCCAGCCTGGCTTGGCTGGCGGTGCCGGCTCAACGCCAGCGAACAGCGGGGCAAGTGACTCAATCGCCATAGGCAACTCGGGCGCGAGTCCGTAGCGATTCTTCGCGTCCCACGCGGCGGACCGTTCGCAGAACAGCCTCCGCTCCTTGCCGCCACGCCCGCGGAGTTTGCCGTCGTCGCCTTCGACCACGCGGGTCTTAAAGTTGGCAAACAGGACCGCGTCGGCCCACTCCAGGAGCTTCGGGGCAACCTTCGGCCGCATCTTGAGTTCGTAGCGGTCGTAGGCTTCCTCGAGGTCTGGCGGCGAAACCCTCTTGACCACGCTGTGGGCAACAAACACGACGTTGATGCCACGCTCGACGAGGGCCGTGCAGTCAGAGAGCATCGCGGAGAAGTTCTTCGCGATCAGCGAGCCACCCTGCCCATATGGAAGGTCGTCCGGGTGACGCTGCTTCTCGTCCTTGCTGGCTAGGTAGAGGCAAAGCAGTTCCTCTGCCCAGTCACCAGAATCCACGATGATGGTCTGGTAGCCCATCGGGTCTCGTGCCAGTGATACAAGAGTGCCCTTGAGCGTCATCCAATCGCCAATCTCGACTCGGTGGCAGTCGATAAGCCGACTCCCCTTCTCGGTGTCGAGAATCAGCGGATTCGGAAACGACGCCGCGAGCGTCGTTTTTCCAACCCCAGCCGGCCCGTGAATCACACACTTCGCCGCCGCACGCTGAATGCCCTTCGTAATCTTCATATTTGAATCCCTTCCTCTTGAGCCCACCTCTCCATCTCACTCACGGCCGCGCGGACCATCCGCACGTCGCCGTCAAAACTTCGACTCTGACCTTCGACCGCACCGACACTCGTGAGCATCAGTCGTGCAGCCCTCAACAACTTCAACGCTCGGCAAATGCCCAACGCGGCTTTGCCGTCCACTACCTTCACACTCGCCCGCTTCGGATCCACGCCGCTCGGCATTGAGTTCACTCCTTCTGATTGAGACATGACGCGGTGCGTCGATGCCGATCCTGACCACCGGCTGGTAGCCGTCGAGCTTGTAAATCGCGGTGACGAGCACCGTGATGTCTGTCCCGATCTGGATCGCTTCATCCACGCGACGACTTAGAACTAGCACTTACGACTCCGTTTCTGTGCCGGTTTGCCAGCCCTGGCTCGCCGTGGTGTCTCCTGTCCATGCCCAGATCCTCCGGGCTCCTTTCCGCCGCGATCCGTCGCGGCGGCATCCTTGAACGATCCGCTGATTGCTTGGCCGTACCACGGCTTTCCCGTGCGGTCCTGCCGGACCCGCACTTCGGCAAGGCGGCGAAGTGCTTCCGGCTCATCGCAGAGCAGTCCGGCCACACGGTCGGCCAGCGTTTCGAGTTCAGCAATCGCTTCTCGTGTCATGTCGTGGACGGCCTCGAGGTCGCCCAGCTGCAGCCGCTTGTCGATGTCCAGGTCGATCGTCTCGTTGAGTGGCAGCCGCCGAATGCAGACGCCCCTCGCGGTGAGTGCCCGGATCATCAGCCGGTGGGCTACTGGTGCTATGTCGCTCGCAGCGGAGCGGACAGCGTCCGCACGTTGACTGGGGCGGCATCCGGAGGGGTGTAGTCGCACCGGGTCACTCGACGCCGGTACTCCTCGTCCCGCGACCAACTCATCCGTATCGCGGAGGCTAGAAGCTGAATCGTCGGCTCGGTTGGGTCGGCCTGTTCGGCCTGGCGATCGTAGTAGTGGCTTGCGTTGTCCATCGCGGGCTCCTCGTGATTTGAGGGTGGCCGCTGTCTTGCGTCGTGCAGTCATGGCGGATCCCTCGCCTATTCGTCCTCGCCGATCACCGTGATCGGCCACTCGTTCTCTTGGGTGGGCCAACTGTACCCCTGTTCACCTGTTCGTCAAACGACTTTTTGTCGCGTGGCGCTCGGGAGAAACGGGGAGTTGGGGAGTTGAAATCTGCTTCATCCAATCGTTGTTGCGTTGCCGCAAGAACGACGTGCGGAAATCTAGTGCTGCCGCAAGAACGAGTCAAGTGACTTTTTTGATTCAGCAAGAAATGCTTGAAACAGCGTGGAAATCAGCCCGGCCGGAAGCCTCCCGGCTTCCTACCAGTGATCCGCTTCAACTTCGACCGACGAACGATCTCGGTCTCGTCAAATACTCGAGCGTTGCCAGAAGGCTTGTCGCTCCAGAGTGTCCCGTCTTCTGCGAGCTGGCGAACCCGGCACATAGAGATGCCCAGGATCTTCGCGGCGTCGCGCGTGCCGATCAGCTTTCGGTTGGTGGGGAGTGCCATGACCATACTCCGATGCTATCGCAAGCGTTAGAAGAGTCAAACTGTCCAATCCGCCCGACCACCTCGACCGGCAGATCCGGCCCAGCCGTTTGCTTGGGCTGGTCCGGTCTGCGAGAGTCGAAGTGCCGGGCAAGATTTTCAGTGGAGGCGAGGGGAGTCGAATACCTAGGAAGGGTAATGTACGAACGTCCACTTCTGGAGCAGACTGCCTGGCATAAACACCAAGAGGGTAGATGCCATGAATGCCATGACGGTCAGAGAGTTGACTACGAAGTATGCGAGGGTTCGCGAGCTTCATCCGAAGACGCGAGCCCTATACGAGATGATGTGGAATAGGTTTGAGAGGTTTCTGCAGAGACCGGCTACGATCGCCGACTTGAACGTCGACACGGTTGCCGAATACATCGAGTGGCGTAAGTTGACGCCGGGATGGAGGGGCCGCGTGCCGAAGCCCGCGACTGTGAAGCGGGATCGGAACATGATTCGAGCGACGTGGGAGTACGCGGCCAGGCGGAAGTTTGCTGACGACTTCCCCGATCTGCCGACAGTGCGGGTGCCAGAGTCGATCCCGAAAGGTCGAGCGTGGACTGCTGAGGAGGCGTCGGCCTTGATCCGGCAGGCAAAGAAGCGGATCGGACACGTCGGCGGGTTGCCAGCAAGTTGGTGGTGGCCGACGCTTCTATACGCTGCGGCCTGCACTGCGGGGCGATTTGAGGAGTTGACCAGCATCAAGTGGGCGCAAGTCGATCTCGAGCGGCACACAATGCTGTTCCTGGCACACACTCGCAAGGGATCGACGAGAGACATCGTGCGGTCGATCAGGCCGCAGCTTGCGGAGATGCTCGCCGAGCATCGCCGCGGAGACGAGGATCTTGTCTGGCCGTGGGATCGGAAGAGTCGTTCACAGTGGGCATCGCTACAAGTACTTTGCCGAACGGCCGGCGTGGAGTATCGCGGTCGCGGATTCCACGGGTTTCGCAGGATGGCGGCGAGTTTCGCGGCGGCCAAGTTCGGCCGTGCCGCGGCGACCGAGCTGCTAGATCACTACGATCCACGGTTGCAGCGGGTGTACGTCGATCCGGTTATCTGCCCGCCAGCGTTCGATTCGCTCTCGGCGCTGCCCGAAATCGACCTCGGGGACGGGCCTAGCGTGTGATCTGCGGGGCGTCGGTGGACGAGGCCGCCGCGATCAGCGGCGGCCGTCTGCGGCCGTCTGGCGGGCTTTCGGGCGTCAGAGTGAGTTTGGGTGGCGTTCGTAGCCGGGGCAGCCCGCGTGCCGCGGGCTGGAAGTACCTTGAACATCCGTTCACTAGTGTGAACGGATGTTCACTCCGCGCGAGTATTTCGATAGCCTCACAACCCGCCCCCGCGAGTATTTCGATAGCCGACCGCCGCGGCCGCGATGGTATTTCGATAGCCGATCATGTTCGAGACCGGCCGACCGTCACCAGGTCGGTGACCTGGTGACCTGGTGACCGATGGCCGATGGCCGATGGCCGATGGCGATCGGATTCTCACTTCCAAAGTGTCCGTTGGCCGACCGTTTATCACGATCGCCCGCGTTTCCCGCAAAAAAATATTTTTTGTGTGGAGGAGTTGACAGCGTATTGTCGATCGACTATACTACTGGCATGAATACGAACGAACACAAGCAACGGGCAGCGGACGCGGGCATCGAATGGCCGGCGGTGCTCGCGGCATATCGTGAGACTCGCGGGATTGAAGCCGCAGAACTGGAGCGTATCGGCACGTTCCGCCGCGAGGCTTTCCGCCAGTTGTCCGGCGACGAGCACGGCGGACGATTCAAGGGCCGTCACCGCGACGCATTCGCGGGGGGAGACGCAACCTATCTCCGCGGCCTCGACGTAACCGCGGCCGGCCGTGGCATGACTGCCGATGAACTCTATGACGATCTCGCCGACGGTGCTCCCGGCTTCCGCCCGGCCGACGACGTGATGGCCGAAGTTATCGACCGGCTGATCGACCAGGCCGGCACCGATGAGATCGAGACAACATGGACGGGCCTGGTGGCCGCCGCGGCCGCGGCCGACATAACCGAACAGTGGCTCCGGCAACTCGTGAAAGCCGGTCGTGTCCGCGGCCGCAAGGTAGGCCGCAACTGGCAGGTTGCCAGTGTGGACGTGGCATTCTTCTCCCGTCATCCGACGGCCGGCCGTCCCCGGCTTCGTGCTCACCTTGAAGCCTCCCCCTTTTGATCCTATATTGTCGATCGCCAATACCATACAACCAGCAAACCAACCCGAACCGGCCGCGGGATTCAATCGGCCGGAACCATCACTAGGAGATCGAGACCATGCCCACAACCACAACCACAACCCGCCGCGACGTGTATCAAGAAGTGACGGACGCGATCGTGTCGCGTCTCGAATCTGGCACCGTTGCACCGTGGCACCAGCCCTGGAAAGCCGGACACGTTGCCGGCCCGGTCTCCCGACCGCTGCGCCACAACGGAAAACCATACCAGGGGGTGAACGTTCTCATGCTATGGATCGCCGCCGAATCGGCCGGCCACGTCTCCCCGTACTGGCTCACCTACAACCAGGCCCGCGAGATCGGCGGACACGTCAGGAAGGGTGAGAAGGGGACAACCGTTGTCTACGCTTCAACGTTCCGAAAAACCGAAGAGAAGGCCGACGGCACGACCGCGGAGAGGTCGATACCGTTCCTCAAAACCTATACGGTATTCAACGCTTGCCAGTGTGACGACCTGCCCGCCCATTACTCGCAGATGGCCGAACCGTCGGCCACGGCCGGCGATCCCCTGCCCGCGGTGCTCGAGTTTGCCACCAACACGGGAGCAGACATCCGCGAGGGCGGGAGCCGAGCGTACTACAACCCGTCGGCCGACTACGTCCAGATGCCGCCCGCGGGCACGTTCGACAACCCGGAAGCCCACGCGGGCACACTGTGCCATGAGCTGGCACACTGGACCGGCCACGGTGCCCGGCTCGCTCGTGACTTCTCCGGACGATTCGGCGATGACAAGTATGCCGCGGAGGAGCTGGTAGCCGAACTCGCGGCCGCATTCCTCGCCGCCGATCTCGGCTATGAGCCACAACCCCGCGAGGATCACGCCAGCTATCTGGCATCGTGGCTACGGGTGTTGAAGGCCGACAAGCGGGCCATTTTCACCGCCGCCAGTCACGCCAGCCGATCGGCGGAATATCTCCACTCGCTCCAGCCGGGCGGAGCCAATCGCGAAGAAGAGACGGCCGACGACCTGGAGCCGATCGCCGCGGAGTGACGACCCGCCCGCACCCCCTGCCCGCCCGCGGGGCAGGGGAGACGGGCGGCCGACTTCCGACCGACCACAACCACCACCAGGAGCCGACACGATGAACGCCACAACCACCGACAACCTTTACGGATGCCCCACCAAGCAGATCGACCACGCGGCCTACCCCAAACTGTGCCGCACGCGATCCGATGCCGAACTGCTCTACACGATCGCCGACTGCCGCGCCACGCTCGCCGCATGGCCCGACCAGCCGAACTACGGCTACTACCTCGACGAGGTCAACTACTGTGCCGATGAGCTGGCCCGCCGGGCCCGCGGCGGAAAGCGCCGCCGGCCGACCGTTGACCAAATCGCAGCCGCTGCCGCCGCGGCCGCGTGGGATCTCGCCGAGGGGCTCGACGACTGACCCGGGCCGCCCCGGCCACCGCCGCCCCACCGGGGACGGCGGGAACCGGGCCGGCCCGGCGATCGCCGGCCACCGAGACCCACAACCACCAGGAGCCCACAACCATGCCCGACTACATAGCACGATTCGACCGCGGCCCGTCGACACGATTCGACGCCGTCACCGATGCCGCGGCCGTTGACTACGTCCGCGAACTACTCGCCGACGAGGGGGCCGACGATGGCGAATCCGCCAGCGTCTACCGGCTCGACGACGACGCCAACGGAGTCGAGGAATACATCGGCGAGGCCACCGCCGGTGACGACGACCAGGCCGACGACGACCGGCCGGCCCCGTGCTACTGGCGAGAGGGTTTCCCCAACTGATCGCCGCGGCCCCCCGGCCACCGGCCGCCAACTGGCGACCGGGAACCGGGCGGCCGGGCACAACGCCCGACCACAACCCACAACCACAACCAGGAGCCACAACCCATGACCACCGCCCTTGCCATTGAGCTTGCCATCCAGGAAGCCGTCGCACTTCGCGTCACCGTATCGGTCGCGGAGGAAATCGACGGCGATGGAAACGTGTCCGCCTTCCCGTGCCGTCAGGAGTGGTGGAACCGACTCGCGGCCGACGACGCTTCATGGTCGCGGCGTATCTATCTCGTCGGCGACGCCCACGCCGACGGAACTTTTCGCACCGAGTGGTGAGATCGACAACCAAGCCCACAACCACAACCCACAACCAGGAGCCGACCCCATGACCGCCGCCCAGTTCTGCCGACTCGCCGCCCGTTATTCGGACCTCGAGCCCACAACCCGCCGAGCCGTCGACGCCATCGCCGTCGGCGACGCCCGCACGGCCGACGACCACGCCCCCCGTGGCACCGACGCCCGCCGGACGGCCGACCGTTATCTGCTCGACCTCGACGCCGCTGGTGCCCCAGTCGGCCCGGCCCGGCCGGCCCCGGCCCGCTTCGTCCCCATGTTCGCCGACTGACCACAACCAGCCCCACAACCACAACCAGAAACGACGATGGACAGCACAGCCGCGGCCCTCTACTCGCTGATGAAACTCCACAACGAGGCTATCGGCTTGCTACGGGCGATCGTCCGCAGGCACCGGGCATTCACCGACTCGGCCGACAGAAACGACGCACGGGCCTGCAAACTCGCGGCCGATGAATGCCACGCGGCGATCGGTGCCGCCGCAAGGTATCTCGACCGAATCAACGACAACTAGCTCCGCACAACCAGTATTGACAACTAGCAACCGGCCGCAAAAATGACATCATGCCAACCAAAATCGACCCCACCCTTTACGTCAGAGTCGGCACCGCCGCCGACCTCGCCAACGTGTCGCGGCAGTGGATGCTGCAGCACGTCCAGACCGGCAAGATCCCCGGCATCGAGATCGACGGGCAATGGTTTGCCCTCCGTTCCGCGGCTCTCGCATTCGAGCGCCATCCGCACGCCGGCCGGCCGCAATCCGAAGAGACCATCGCCCGCCGCGAGAAGCTGGCCCGGAAACGTTCCCGCAAAAAGTCGGCTGAGTGATCGTCCCCCGTGAGTTTTTCTGCTAACCAAGTTGACTTAGTATTGCCGACCGAATATATCTAGACCAGTGCCACAACCCGCGGCCCCGGCCGCACAACCAGGAGACCGAGACTATGAGCGACACCGAAGGCCGTGAATACCGAATCGCCTACCCCCTAACCGATGGCGACTGGGACGTTGTGGACACGTTCCAGGCGGCAGGCGACACCGCCGCCAACCAATACGCCGAGACGCACTACACCGGCGACGAGTGGTATGTCCTTGACGACACGGGCCGGAACATCAACGGCGGGAGGGACCAGGAATGACCCGCGACCTCATCGCCCTCCTCGACTCCGGCTGCCTGATAGTCCGGGTCGCACGCCGCGAGAAACGCCCGCTCGGCGTTGCCTGGCAAACCAAGGCCACGGACAACCACGACGACGTGGCCCGGTGGCTCGCGGCTGGATCGAACATCGGCATCCTGCTCGGCCCAATGTCTGGTGTGGTCGACGTTGAATACGACACGCCCGAGGGCCGCGACCAGCTCGCCGCATTCGGGTTGCTCGACATTCCCACCCCGACCTGGCGATCGGCTCGAGGAGAACACCGGCTATACCACTGGGAACCGTGGATGCCGGAGACAGCCGTCATCAAGGCCGACGACCTGGAGATCCGCATCGGAGGTCGTGCCGCCCAATCGGTGCTCCCGCCGTCGGTCCACCCGTCCGGGACGAGGTACGAATGGACAACCAGCCCGGCAGAGGTTCCGATCGCTCCGTTCCCGGCTCAGTTGCTTGCGAAAGAGGTGTTGCTATGACCCGCCCCAACTGGACCTCCGCCATCCGCGGCCTGCTGCTGGTCCGCATCGGGCAGGAACTAGGGACCGACTCCCGCCTCGCCCGTGCGGTCCACGACGCGATCGACGCCGTCCTGGCGATCGTCGGCCAGTGACCGCCCCATCGCCCGTAGGATCGACCGCCACGGCCTCGACGGCCACCACAGATCGAGGAGCACAACCCCGATCGCCGAGGTCGTGCCGCCCAGCACCACGTCCCATAGCGGCCCGGCCCCGTGCCTTGCTTCCCACTGCTCGCGGACCTGGCTACGCATCAGCGTGAGGGCATGGCCGACCGCGGCATGATGCCGCCCGCCACCGGCTTCGGCGTCCTCTAGGTGAGCGTGCGGCCAATGGCGGATTGCCAGCCGAGTGAGCTGATCGACACGCCACACCTGGGCGTAGGTGACACGCGACCCCAACCGATAGCGGACGTGTGCCTGCAGTTGGGCGATGCCTTCATTCACAACGTCACCGCCGGGGTGGGCACGTTCCGGAGACGCACGTCGTGCCCGACTTCACCGGCACCGGTGCCGGCGGCTTCGCCGCCAGCTCCTCGAGGATCGACGCCCTGGCAGCCGACACCGCAGCCGCAGCCCTTGCGGGCTCGGTCGCGATCCGCTGGTGATCGGCCGATAGCCAAACGAGTATCGAAATAACCCACCGCCAAAGGATGCTCACGGCTGCACCTCGTCGAGTTTCCTCCAGATCGCCATGCACGCGACCGCACCGACTACCGACAGAACCAGCCCGGCCGGCCGGTAGTGGTCACCGCTCACGAGCGAACCGGCCAGACCGCCGGCCACGGACCCGGCAACCCCGACGGCGATCGTCTGCCACCGGCTTGTTGGCTTTGCTGGCGGCCACAACCATTCGGCCACCGACCCGGCGATCCAACCGAAGACGATCCAGACGATGATCGAAAACACAGCTACTCCTTGTAGAACTTGTCCGCGATGGTTGCCACGCCGCCGGTCGTCATGGCCGTGATTACGAAAGTCGCAAACAGCCGCCACGCTGTTTCCTCTTGAACGACACCCCACACGCCACCGATGGCGAGAGCTGCACTGCCGATCGTCAGAGACACGAGCACGATCCCAGTTATCTGATTGAGCTTCTTGTTGCTGAACATCACCACCCCTCCGAATGACATACGAGTGATCGGTCGCCGGAATGAATCGCCGCGTATTGCTGCTCGACCGGTCGCGGTGCCGGCTCGGCGAAGACCGTCATCCACAACCCAAGTTTCGCCAGCCGCGAAACGAACTTGATGAACGGGCGTTGCGGCCGCGGGTTGAACGGATTCACCGGGTCGAAGCCTGGCACACTGGCGGCCAGATAACCGGCCACGAGACAGCCGAGACACGAGAGAACGATGCCGCGTTTGGTCATGACAACACTCAAAGGGCGAGGTAGTGATTGACGGACGGCGACTTCACCGCGTCGGTCGGGGCCGGTGCCGGCTGCAGCCAGCCGGCGTGATCGAGGTCGCGATACTTGAAGCCGTCGACCGAACCGATCACGAACGAATCACCTTGGGCGAGGATGGCTTCCGCATCGGCCCGCGTGATCCAGAATGAGCCGTCCGGCTGATCGGTGGGGTGTTTTCCGCCCCCGACATACGATCCCCAGCTATTCAGAATGAGGATTCCGTCCCGCGGATTCTTCATCGGCGATGCAGAACCCGCCGCGTTGTTCTTGGCATACTTCACTGAAATCGCGACTAAGCAATGATTCCAGGTCGAAGCCCTTTTGCAGAACCCATCTGCATCCCGATCGCCGCTGGCGAATCCAATATTGGAACACACGGGCACGCACATGCCGGACTCGAGTGCCGACGTAAGTGACGCCCAATCCTCGCAGAGGGCCACGGCCCTCGCGGTGTGCTTGTTGGCTTCCTTCGCCAGCGACGGTGGCACGCCGTAGTTTCCCCAGTTACGGCAGCGGTCGATCGAATAGTCGGTGAGGTCGATGTCGCCGTACTTCTGCCGGTAGAGAATCCCGCCAATCCCCGGTTGCTTGCATCTGCCAGATACCCACCTTGCCGCCGCACCGCCGTAGCTGCCGTCGCTCCACCCGGCCGTCGACGGGGATACGATCGGCGGCATCCGGCCGGCAGTCCTCGATCCGCCATAGATCCCCGACACGTCCACGAGCAACGGGCATTCAGCCAAGCCGCCGGTAACGTGATCCACGGCTTGCGTTACATAACTTCCCATCGACCAACCATGGCCGACACACGTTCCTGCACTGCCCTGGTTGAGCGGCCCGAACGGCTTGCCGTACTTCTGCCGGTGGCAGCGGTCGGCGAAACGATAAAGGTAGGCGTCATTCCCCTTAGCCCCAGCGATGACATCGGCACCGGCCTGGCGGAATAGCGGCTGATCCAGCTCGCGAAGGAACTCGCGTGTGCCCTCGGCGTCGGGGACGTAACCAAAGTTGCTCTCAACTTTGTCGGCCAGCTTGGAAACGTACCGCGAGACGATCGTCCCCAGCACCGCCGCGAACGTCACGAACGCGATCGCAGACCACGACCAATCACTTCGCCGCATCGGTGGCTGCCCTCCCAAGATCGCGATATGCCACAACCCACGCCGTCCGCTGCTCTGGCGTCAGCGGCCCGCCGTCGGTGCCCACTGCGTCCTCGAGGTACTTGGCGATCGCGTCCCGTGCTGCCGGCTGCCGGTCGCCGATCGAAATACCACGGCAGCGGAGGATTCGGGTCCGCTTCCGCAACTCGTCGACCGCGATCCCGGTGGAGAGGTAGCCGTCCGGCTTTCCGGAAGAAAACTCAATCTCGTCGGCCAGCTCAGAACACATGGCACCGATGAGGGCCGCGTCCTCTGATGCCGTCTCACCCGCGAACAAACCGGCCAGCGAAAACGTGCCGGCGTCGGGGGCCGGCGTCGGGCCGGGGGCGGGAGACGCCGACGGGCCAAGCCCATACGCCACGGCCGCGGCCACTAGTGCGATGCCGGCGTAGTGGCGGGGCGTGAGTTTGGCGGCGGCGGCCTTGGCCTTCTCGGCCAACGGCTGGAGGTGAGGCCAGCACCAGGCTGCCACCGCTGCGAGAACGAGAAGCGTAGGAATCATGCGAGCCTCACAAGTGGAAGGATTTGCTCGACCGCCCCGGACGCGAGGGCGAGAACCAAGAGCCGGACGGGGCCGCGGCACAGCCCCCATAGCGGCCACAGAACCAGCGGCACGCAGCGGTCAGCGACGGCGTCGAACAACCGCCCCACACCGTCGAGCACCGCGGCCTTCTTCTCCTCGCCCGTCATGCTGGTGACGGCGTCGATGGCCGCGACCGCGAGGTGCAGAAGGGCGACCAGCAACTCCCCGAACTCAGCCCAAGTGAGGCCGTCGGCGGCCGACGACCTGGCGGCGCTGATGAATGCGTCGATCTTCGTGAGCACACCACCAGGGGCGGCCTCTGCGACGGCGATCGGTGCGTCGGCGATCACGAATACGTCCCCACGCCAACCGCGGTAACGTCGACCGAATAAGTGCCAGTGACACTCGCGGCGAACGCCAACGTCCCGCCGGTGATGCCGGACCCGTAGTCGGCCAGATGGAACTGCCCGCCATTGCCGATCCGCACGCCGGAGATGCCGGGGTGCGTCATGGTGACAAACCCGCCGGTCGGGCCGGTATTTACTTGGACGAGCAGCTCGCGAACGGTGTTCACGCGAGCGGTTTGCGTAGCCCCGAGGATTGACCCCGTGATACCCGTGATTGCCAGCGAGAATCCGGCCTGCGTGCCGGTGATGGTCGTGCTCGCGGCGACGTTGGCCTGGCCTACGTCGGTGCCGTTTGAGATTGACCTAGACGACCGCTCCTCGCCGGACGCGGAGTACGAGGCGGCCGACTGAGAATCGGCGAGCGACCATGCGAGACGAGTCGACCCGGCAATGGTAAGTGACGTAGGCATCAGCGAATCTTCCCTTCTTCGTGGAGTCTTTTAGCTTCGGCGAGCGTGAGGCCAGCCCGTAGGGCGAGGTACTCAAAAAACGTCAGTGGCGTGCGGCTTGATGGCTTCCGGCTGGTGATCGACCCGATCCCGACACGCCGCGAGGGCTCGTAATGAACGTGCTCGCCGGCATCGCTGGCCGACGCCAGCGGCTCGCGGCCCCTGGCGGTTGATCGAAACAACGAGTCGGTCATGCAGCACCCTCTACCACCATTGTACGAATGTTCACTGGCCCTCTCGGTCCATGACCTCGTAGAGGCACGCGGCGTAGCCGGCGATGTCGACGGGTCCGTCGATGGTTGAACTTGGACCCCTGAATCTGGCGATTTTGTCCAAGATCATGATCGTGGCCCAATCCGCTTCGGTGAGCGGTCGCTTCAGCACCTCGGAGAACGCGGCATTGACCATGCCGACCGTCCTGGCGAAATGCTTTTGCGGCCCGCCATACTTGGGCCGTCGGTCGCGAATGACTTCGGCCGTCCTCTCGCACAACTGCTCGGCGGGAGTCTGCTCCGGCTGATCGCCGCTGGCACCGTAGACCCGCCGGGTGATCGGCTCGCCGTCTGGGGCGATTTGGTCCCGCCGGTATTTCTCCCACGCTGCTTCCAGCATCGCCCCGCCAGCCTCTTTCTCTCGATTCGCTTCCAGCATTCTTTCCCTCTCTCTCACGAGTCTCATGCAGTGGGCCGCCAACGTGCCCGCTGTTCCGGTCCACTGCCCTTGATAGCGACGGGCGTCACGCACGACCGTCGCGATGTATTCCTCAGTTAGCGGTTCGTGTAACAAAACCTCTGCCGAAGTTTCTAAGGGCATAGGTTTTGTCACTTCGCACCCCCGACATACTCCATGTGCATCTCGTGCAGCCCGCCACGCTGCGAATACACGAAGCCTTGCATCGCACGCTCGGCCCCGACGAAGCCCATGTCGACGTGCCACGAATCCGGAGGAACGATCGTCGGTGCCGTCCGGACGATCACACTGTCGATCGTCCCAACCTCGGCGGCCTGGTGGTGAAGGTGCCCGACGTGCCACTCGCGATGTCGGCACTGCGACCACTGGGCCGCGGCCTCAATCGCCATCACGCCACTCAGCTTCTTCCTCGCCTTGTCGCCATGAGTGACGCCGATCAGATTGCCGCCGTGCGTCAAATACTTTCTTGACGTGAACTCTGTGTTGACCGACACACGCTTGTCGTCCCGATACCGCTCGGCGAATATCTTTTGGAGAGCCCACGCCATCGCGGTGTCGTGATTGCCGGGAACGAAGACAACCTCAGTCGGCAGCGTTTCGGCAGACTGCTCCACCACTCCGGCGATGGCAGCGACGGCCATCTCGATCGTCTTCTGCAGCCGAGAGTCGCGGTCGATGTAGGTGCCCCCCGTAGTGGTCCCTGAGATCGTGTCGAAATGCAGCGTGTCGCCAGCGAGGACAATGGTCCGCCGGCACGAAGCAGCACTCCGGTCAATCAGCCGGCTCGCCGTCTTTCCGACCAGCTCGGCGGCGATCGACAAGTCGTAGTCGCTGCCGGTCGTGTGACGCCAGGAGCGACCGCCGAAATGCAGATCGCTCATCACCAGCACACTCCACAAGCCGGACTGCTTGCGGCCGTGCCCGCCCCGCTTGGGAAGCCGTAGCGAACTAGACGCAGCCGCGATCAGCCCGTTCACGATTTCCCTAGTTGTCGGCCCGCCCCGCGGCTTCAACCGCACAAACACCCGGAACAACTCTGTTACCACCGGCTGCCCGGTATTTCGGTCGACGCTGGCGCTCTCCCACTTGGTCGCTTCACTCGCCGCGACCTCGTACCGGTCGAGGTCCGCTTCGATATGCCGCAGCAAATCCTCGACCGTCCGGATCGTCCGCGACGTGGACCTGGCCTCGAGCACGTCGCCGTCCTGGCGTTTCGTGACTTGCTCGGCGTCGGCGGCTGGAGCCGGCGGCGGGGCCGCGGCCTTCACCCGGTCGATCAGTCTTTCCTTGTCAGCCATTGCCGGAGCCCTTGGCGACCACACACCGGGAATCCATCCGCCGCCGCCATGGCGACGATCTGATCTGCTAGCCAGCACGCGGAGACTTGCAGCTCACCTGACTGCCACTGCCGGCGGATCTCTAGGAGCTGCTCGCGGACGGCAGGCGGCAGCCGAGACTCAAACCCGCGGGGGGCGGATTTGATGCCGGCGGCAGCCGCGTTGATGCGGTCGACGAGCGTGCCCATAGCACGATCCTCGCGGATAGTGTACGGGTGTCAACCCTTGTTTTCGGGGGCGGACGCGACGCGTGCCCGCTTGCAAGCAAGCATCACGAGTTTCCGCGCCGCGAAATCGGTCCACGGGAGGATGGTCGCCCCATCCGCCCACCGCTTCGCGTGCTCGTCACGCATCACTCCAAGAATCTCGGCCATGCCGCCGTCGGACATGCACCAGTCCGGGCCGAGTTGGTCCATCTTGATTGCCATTCCGTTACACCGGCACGTCGGGCTTGCCTCAATGCCGAGCCAGTCGCGCAGCAGACCTTTCAGCATCGACCCAGGCCCGATGGGCGGTTTGTGTGAGTCATCCTGCGTGGCTAAATGCTGCGTTCGCGGCCGGCACACTGCAACAGGACTGACGGCAATCTTTGGAGCGCGCAGCCCGCATACGGGACACAAGTGCGTCCCGTCATCTTGCTGCTCAAACTGGCAGAGAACGTCCATAAATCACCAATGTCACGAACTGGAAACAGTCAGTGTTCCGCCGCCGGATATGCCACCGACAGGAATGCTGCCTGAGTAACCTTCGCAGTTGCACCCAGTCCAGTAGTTGCACGGCACGCTGATAGGGCTCAGCGCACCAAGGTCAATAGATATGTCGTCCACGCCGTAGCACCCAGCGTGGCGAATGGCAACGCCTGCTGTTCTTGCACAAAGGTTGACATAAATGTAGAGGAACAAGTTTGCTCCCGAGCATTCTGAACCCCCTGGATACGTCTCGCCAGGCCCAAGGTCGAGCGCGAGTTGCCCAGCCCCAAGGCAATCAAAAGGCACAAAAAATGTCTGATTTATCTTTGATTCGAGGAAGGCATTCGCTAAGAGGGCATCCCCTATGATTGGACTTCCATCGTCTATGATTTCTTGAATGGATGCGTCCCAGCCAGAGATTTTCACCCATGCGCCACCTTGAAAACTTCCGTTCAAGCAGTCGTACGGCGGCGAAAAACTTGGAGAAGCCCCCTCGGTCTCGCATGACGTATAAGGTGGCGAAATACCGTCACAGCCAGTGTCGTCTCCGTTGGCATACGACTTACAGCACACGTCAGCCGGCACAGTTGCGCATGTTGATATATATACGCCTCCGCAGTTGGCAATGCGTTTGCAGCACTGCACGTCGGGCGGCGGCGGAATCGGGCAGTCGGTCGTTGGAGGGATGCACACACCCTGCTCGTTTTCCGGGTCAATACACACTTTGAGTGACATCCAACTAACCATGCCAAAGTTGTCAACCAGTTTTAGCGTGAATGACTGATCGTCTGCGGTCTCGTCAACGTACCCTGGGCCGCCATTTGCTGTTCCGATGTAGTGGCCGCCGTTGCAGTTGTCAGCGTAGATGTACCGACCTGGCTCAACGATGCTTCCGTTGAACTTTAAATCGTCATCAACAATGCCTGATAGTCTGACGGTAACCGGAAGCGAATACTCACTTGGAATAGTGATCGTGCATTCAGGGCCAGCGGTTGGGTGGCATTTATTGTCGGCGTTTACCTGGATTGAAAATGATTTATAAATGTCTACGCACGCTTCACATGGGCTTCGGCAGCACCCACAGTTAGGTAGTAGCACCATCACGAGCACTCCGCCGCGATCAGGTGCCACGTCGAATCGACGTTCGCTACCGCGACCCACTTGGCTGCACTTCCAGAGGTTCCAGACACGGTGACCGTCACAAACCTATTGACGCCGGTCAGCGATAGCGGCCCGCTTGGCCCGCTGGCTTGGACCCCGGCCCCTGTGTATTCCCACACGGTTTGCGTCGACCCCTTGGTCCAGGTGCCGGTGATCTTGCCGACCTTCACGCCGCCACCGCTTCCAGCGCCGATCCGCACGAGCCCCCACTTCCCAGCCCCGGTGCCGCTCTCCTTCCATAGAATCGCGGCCTCGCCGGACGACGCCGTTTTCAACTCCGTCGTTGATCCTGGCTTTGGGGTCGCAAACCGATGGCTCGCGTCTGTCACGTCCAGCTTGCACTGCACGACCCCGTCGATCGCGGCCATGCCAAGTTTGTCGGCACCGATCGGCTCGACGGCGATCACAAAACTACCGTTGGTCGTGCCAGTTGGCGTTTTCCCAATGACGGCCGGCGAGGACTGAAAGCCTTCCGTTGCCGTGCCCGTGCTGCCGCTTGGTGTCGGCAGCACGCCGTCGATATGCAGCACGCCCCACTGTGGCACTGTGCCGCTCGTCTTGTTTTGGCAGTAGACGCGGAAGTTGGTCCGGCGATACGAAAACTCCTCGCCTGGTGCGGCAGCCGCCCCTGGCTTCACAAGATCCACGACCCGATTCCAGGTCGTCGCATGGATCTTCAGCTTCTCGCCCGGCTGTGCTTTTGCGTAAGGATCGCCTGACATTACTTACCGAAATCCTTTTTTGGCTGCCAGACTTGCGGGAAGGTTGTCCCGCCGATATTGAGTTTCGTGAAGTCGCCGCCCTCATAGACGCTGTTGACGTAAACAAACTTGGGCCGCTTGACGATTGACTCGGCTACGGCGGCGGTTTCGTAGGTGACTGTCATGTAGTCCCAGCCGCCCTTGTTGATCCCACTTATTGCGCCGACTTCTAGGTTTTTCTTGTTTGGGCTCGCGGAAAACGAAAAGGTGATTTGGCACTTTGACGCACCGCGATCCACTTGGCCGCGTGCCCCAAGGAAAAGCACCTCTCCCTTTTCAAACATTCGCCATGACGCATTGTTGATCTTTCCGGTCAAGTCATACACGTCCGCGAGGTATCTCTTGACCACGGATTCCGAAGGGAAAGTCCACGTCTCTGAAAAAGTGAACGCCGGTATGGTTACGTCGACGCCGCGGACCTGGTCGCCCTCAATGTCTATGGCCCCCTCTACGTCTGGTGCGGTCCCAGGTGCGACCGCATATTTCGACTGGCCTGTGCCGTCCGTAAGGCCGGCGACATTCTTTTTGTTCGCCTGCGTGATGTGCCCGGTGCCGCTGGTCGTGTCAAACGAAATACTTCCAGAAACACCGTCGCCGCCGTCATCCTGCGAGTTTTGGTCTGGCTGTTCCTCGTCGGAGTTGATCGCAAGATTGACGTACTGAGCGGAAATCTCCCACCAGTAGTTGCCCAGCCCTCGAATGTCGATCCTGGATCGCTTGTGGCCGTACTGGTAGAGCGGGGAGTTTTCTGTCGCCCACTGTTCTGCTTCTAGGTATCCGGCCTTTTGCGACACAAGCCACCGCAGCGTGACCTCACGCTCAAGGCCGCCCTTGTCGTTGGTCGTCAGCCCACCGGACCCGGAGTCGAATAGTTCGATTACTTTTGGATATGCCATTGTTTCACTTATGCAAACGCGAGCCCGCCCGAACGGGCCAGGCCAACAAGCTCTCTTAGGTGCCGCGTAGATTCGGCCACCGATGCCGCCGTCTGCTCCATAGGGGTCACGAGTGCTTCGTCACCGCCGGCAACCGGGGCGTTTTGCACGCGGGCCGCGGCCGCGATCGCACCATTTACGGCGTTGATGTCGCCAAGAGGGTTGGCGTTCTTGAAGTTGCCCTGCAGCATCCCTTCAAGCGCGTCGGCAGCTCTGCCGGTGTTGTCCGCAATGGCGTTCATTACTTGGATTTCCGGCCCGACTCCGATCCTGCCGGCAAGTGCTGCGGAGAAGGTGCCGACCGATTTGGCGGTGACGCCACCAGCCGCGGCGTCCATCATGGGCATTTCAAGATCGCCGCGCTTCGCTTCGTTCTGGCGAACCTCTTCCACCTTCTTGCGATTCTCCTCGCCCTTCTTCTTGATCCTTTCCCGCTCTGCCTTCAGCTCGTCGATCGTGCCGGGGCGATTCTTCTGGGCCTCGTCGTCGGCCGCTTGGCGTGCCTTCGCCCTGCGATCCATCTCCGCGTCCCTTTCCTGAGCCCGAGCATCGGCATTCGGGGCCTTCGCCCTCTCCTTCTCAATGCGGGCGTCGACGGCCGCGAGGGCGTCGGTCAATCCGTTCAAGGCGAAGTCCCAATCAAACGCCGCCTTGAAATACTTCCCGAGCTTCTCAAGGTTCCCCTGCAACCAAAGAATGTCGCTACCGAAAAGACCTAGAAAACGGTCCAGCCCCTCAATCAGCTTGTCGCCAATCCAATCACTAACTCCCATGACCGTGTTCTTCACCGCGGAGAACGTGTCATGGAAACGCTGCTGCATCTCAACCAACGCGATGGCGAGGTTGATGTTCATGAGCTGCCACGCGGTTCCAAAATCAAGCGCCATCGCCGCCGCCATGATCGCGTCCATTTCCTCGGCAAATGCTGGTGACAGCTTGTACATGTTCACCAGCATGATCGCCACGCCGGCCGTTAGGGCGGCCGCTGCCAGACCAATCGGCGACGTGAGCAATGCCAAGGCTGCCGACAGCACCGCCACCCCAGCGGCGAGCGCCTTGAATGCGAGCCCGGTGGCTATGAGCACGACGCCCATCCCGACGAGTGCAACCGTGGCCCCGACCACTGCCGTTGTCACGCCTGGGAAGGCTGAAATGAGGGCCGCCGCAATGTCGATGAACTTTGCGGCCGCTGCCGCTGCGTAGGCAATATTTGGCCCGAGAGCCTTCGCAAACGCGATTGTCAGCCGCTCGACGGCCGCATACATCGTTTGCATCGCCCCAGTGATTCCGCTCATAAGGATCTGGAACTTGAGCGCCACCGGAAGGTTTGCCTCCATCGCGTCGGCGATGTCTTCAAATCCAGCAACGCCGACGTTGAGGAATGCACCGACCACTCGGATACCGCGGTCGCCGAACACTTGGCCGAGGATCCGGTCTCGCATCACTTGATCGACGCCGACTAACGCATCCTGGAGGACGCCAACAATCTGGACGAGCGGAAGCAGTTCTCCGTCGGCATTCCGAAAACTCTCCAAGGTGAGTCCGATTTGGGCCAGTGCATCCTCAGATTCCTTGGCCGGAGACGTGAGACGCATTAGGGCCGTTTTGATACCCGTGCCGGCTTCTTCTCCTTTGATGCCGAACCTTGCCAACACCGCCAGACCTTGCGAAATATCAAAAAGAGACTGATTGAACAGAGCACCGGCAGATCCGACCAAGCCGAACGACTCGACCATGGACGCGATTGAAGTTTCGCTGGCATCCGCGGCAGCGGAAAGCGTATCGACTGCTTGCGTAGCCGATACGCCGAACGTGTTCATCGAAACCTTCATAAATACGGCAGCGTCTGCCATCTCGACGCCCGACACCCTTGCAAACTCTACCGCGGCCTTGCCGGCACCACCCAGCACTTGCTCGAGCGACATTCCGGCCTTCAGCAGTTCAAGGAAAGCCTCCGCGATGCCGGACGGCGCGACGTTCATCGTCTTCGATAAGTTGAGTGCGGCCTGCTCGACCGCCTTCAGCTCGCCGTCAGTCAGGCCAGCCGCGGCCTTCATGCCGAGCATGGCATCCTCAAACTTGGCGGCCGTCTTTGCCGCGAGCACCATCGGGAGCCCGAGGGCCGTCCCGACGAGAGACATCGACGTGCCAAGAGCCTGCATCGTCGAGCCGATAGCCTTGAGCCGGCCCTGGACGCGAGCCATGGCTTGCTGGAATCGTGTGTCCTTAGCGTAGATTTCTACGAAGGCACCACCGGCACGAACTCCACCGGCGCCAGCCATTCTTAGTCCCCAAACATTTCAGCGAATGATTTCTCGTCGAGCATCTTTGGCTTTGACTTCTCGCAGAACGGATTGAACTCGTGCGGCTTGTAGGGCTCACGCCTCTTCTTTGGATCGCGGTGGATTGAATAGTGCTGGGCTACGACGGTTGAGGTGTGGCCCCACGCTTCTTTTTGCTTGGCTGTGGCCGCCCAGACGAGGCCGCGGAGCGTCCACTCTCCGGGGTGGACTCCGATGACGCCGGCAAGCTCGTAGCAGAGCTGGTAGAGGTCAGGAGGTTCTCGATCACGAGGTCCATCTCCTTCTCCATGTGATGCACCCTCGACTGCATCGTCTCCACCACCATTGCGTCGGCCTGCCTCGCCTTGTCGAGAGCCATCTGGAGTGCCGGCCTCAGATCCTTCCGGCAAAAAAAAACCACCTCATCCAAAAGGGCGTTGCTGGCATCGTGCAACGTGTCGGCGTTGAACCCGTCGGCAAACTGCTCTGGCGTCAAACCGCGAGACTCAACCTGGTCTTGGCACATCGCATAGAGAACGCGGCCGAGCGTGAAGACGTTGTTGATTTCTTTGAGGCAGTTCTGCGTAGTTGGAAGGTCGAGCATATCGACGCCGGTCAGCGTCTTGGCCCGCTCAAAAGCCCCGAGACTGCCTCGGATGCTCCAGATCCGCCCCTCAGTGTCCGTGAATGCCTTCATTGGTTCGACTTAGTGGCCCCACTGTCTGAGAGTAAATCTGGCAACCACCGCATCGTTGATGCCTTCGTCGGCCGAGATTTCGTGAATAGTGAACTTTGCCGAAACTGGCATCAGCCCATTCTGCGTTTTCACCGTAATAGGGGTATCTGAAAACTCGGCAGATCGGAGCACTGCAACCTCTGCCGTATCAAAGACCTCGACCTCCATCTCGTACGTTCGATGAATGACGACCGACGATCTGCATAGGTGCCCGTAGCCCGTGGCGTCCACCTCATTGGTGGTACGCCTCACGCCTACGTCACGAACGCTTTCAAGCGTGAAGCCGTCGACCCTAAATAAGCACTTACGGCCAAGAACAAACTTTTCAGCGGGCACGGCTCACCTCTTGCGACGAGCTGATTACCCAATCGTAGCTGTCTTTCGGAGGTTGATCGTCCACTCGACCGCGTTATCAAGATCCTGCGACTCTGTAATGCTCATGACCTGGAACGCGCCAGTCGGGCTCACGAATGGACCGGACGGAGACAGCGTGCATGTGATCGTTCCGGTAGTACCGAGCCCAGTGACCGTGTGGTTTAGGCAGGTAACGTCAATGCTTGTGTTTTTTCGAACGAACGCGAACTCCTGCTCATCATCGCTGCCGCGAGTGGTGACATCGGCTTCGGCCGATGTTTCGCGATTAACCGTGACGGATTTCACGTCCTTATTGACGATTCCGCCCGAAAACGTGAATGTGCCATTCTTGCCGAGGTAGTAAGTGTGGGCAACGGCCATTTTGTCGATAGCTCCTGATGCAATGCGGTTAGGTTAGTGTACCTATACGCCAGTATACCCGTAAACCTACGATCCCCGGATGAACGTGCCCCGGCCGGACTGCGACGCGCTAAACTGACCGCCGAACGCTTTGGCGAGGTCGCCATTGGTGACGGCCCGCATGAGTGCCGGGTGCATGTACGGACGTTCTGGATACCTCACCACTCGCCGCTGCGACGTGGCCTGCCACATAGCCCCGTTGACCGGTCGGCTTCCCGGAGCACCAGTCCTGGTAATGACTTGGCCGCCCGGATAGCGGTTGCGAAATACCCACACGGATAGGGTCTGAGTGCCGCCGAACTCGTGCAAGTAGGGCAGCATCTTTCCCTTCTTGCTTGGGCCGACGACGGCCGACCTAGTCTGTGCGTCGAAGTAGTTCCAGAGGTTTCGGCGGAAGCCGAGCATGTGCGAGTAAGGGACGTGCGTGTGCGGAGGTGTGCCCGGAGGTGACGGCGGCCTCGTCTGTATCTCCATCACCCTGGTCTGGATCGAACGGCGAGTCCGGTTATTGGTCCCCGGCCTGTTCGCCAACTCTCTCAGTCCCACGCCAGGATTGTCCTTCATGATTTTGAGCTTTGGCCTAGCCGACCCCATCTTGCGAATCGACCTCCTCGCATAGTCCTTGATCCGCAGCGACCCCCTTGAGAGGGCTTTGTATTCCATCGCACTCAGTGCCGACTTCACTGCGGCCCGGTCAAAGAACATACTCGTGCTGACACGCAGCGAGACGCTAGGTATTTGAAACCCGCCGCCCATAGCGGCAGCAAACGGGTTTCCTCCCATCGGGAAAAACACCATGTCTAAACTCCACTGTTCTGTCGTGGGACTCGGTATGTAACCTCTATCTGAGCCGTAAAAACGCGATGATCGCCGAGCGTATCTCGGTCGAACATTGTTTGGAACGAGGACGAGAAGTATTTCGCCTCTTCAGGCATCATCCTTGCCGAGATCGTGTCGCCGCGGATCACGTTGATTATTTCTTCGCACAACTGCATGAGCGGATCGACTTGCCCATTGCTGCCGTCGGTTGCCTTAGCAACTATCACCATGATCGAGTGGGTAAATAAGTCTTGCCCCCTTGAAATCCGTTCGGTCTCGGCTGGCCCCGGCACCACAGAGACACGAAGCTCTTCAAGGTCTGGCCGGTCGTAGTCCGGAACATATTTCCTAGACGCTACGAACGGCACCGAGAACGTATGCGATGTCAGTGCGGCGGCCAGCGAATCCGCGATTTCAACGGCGATCGACATTCTTATTCGGCCTTGGGGCCGTCCTCCGATTCCATTGTCTCTAGTATGCGGACGTTCTTCTTGAGCCTCTCATCATTTGGGTTTCTAGAGAGGGCGTCCTTGGCGTGCAGCAAAGCCTCGCCGTAGCGACCCATCTGCATGGCAGCCGAGCACGCCAAATCAGGTACGGCATATGAGTAGCACGCCTGATCGCTCGCGTGCGACCGGTTTTCGTCGGAGCAGTTGAGGGCTTGCCGTGCCCAGTAAAGCGTGCCCACCGGATCGCCCTTCGCCCACGCCAACTCGGCGACGTGGACGTATGCCTCCGGCTCCAGCGGGCTCTCTAGCATGGACCCGAGCATGTGGCGGGCACGCCCATGCTCGTCCCGCCTTCCCATGACCCGGCGGGCATACGCACGCTCGTTCGGAGCCCCACCCGGCATGGCAAGGTATTTCGCAAACTCTTCCACGCACGCCGCATCGTTGGCGTAATCCAGCTCGCGAGCGAAATACCACTGCATCCGGGCGTCGGTCGGATTCTCACGGACGGCTTGCCGGAGGAGCGTGAGGTCGGTTGAGTGGGTTTTGCCTGGTTGCCGATGGTGGCGGATCACGACGCCGTCCGATTGCGTCTGCACTTCGTCGCCGTCCCACCGCACGAGCCCCTCGTGCGTCGCCCCGGTCCACCGGTAGCCGTTTCTGGTGTGAATGCGGTCGCAGCGGAAGCGGACCACGTCTGACCACCAGTACCAGTAGCGGAGTTTGGTGGTCTCCGGCTTCCAATCACGCTCTAGGGCTTCCCGCCAGCCGGGGTCGAGGGCTTCGTCGAGGTCCAGCCGGATCACCACATCGGCGTCGGCCGGGGCGTGCATGAGGGATAGGTTGTGGGCGTCGTCCCACCGCCACGGGATCGGGCAGCCGCGGGCCACCGTCACGCCCGCGGCCTCGAGCAGCTCCACCGTGTTGTCGGTGGAGCCGGTGTCGGTGACCACCCGCACGTCGGCCTCTCGGCACGACGACTCCCACCGCTCAACGTTGGCGGCTTCGTTGCGGGCGAGGGCGTAAATGGCGACTTTCATGTGAGCACCGCCCCCTGCCGCAGCCCGTCATCGAAATACTCAACCGTCCGGGCTTGCTCTTTGGCGAACGTCTCCACCGCCGACCGGACCTCCCGGTTGTCGCAGTCGTCGGCCAAGATCACCCGGCTTCCGGCCACCAGCCGGAGGTCGGCGAGAGCCCCGGCGTAGGAGTGGTCGCCGTCGATGTGGGCGAAGTCTGCCGGCGGCAGACTCTTGATTGCGTGGGAGTCGACCACGACCAGGTCGGCGTCGATCTGGTGCTTCTCGACCAGCC
>Ga0114980_10000192_pt1 | contig 41892 bp, 40 predicted proteins | sample S_140806_EF_Meta_FD_87018 | JGI IMG/M metagenome (GOLD analysis project Ga0114980, IMG submission 87018) | Freshwater microbial communities from Lake Simoncouche, Canada to study carbon cycling - S_140806_EF_MetaG | ecosystem: Environmental > Aquatic > Freshwater > Lake | place: Lake...
CCATTATTAGCAGGAACAAATCGGCAGACTCCACCAACACAAAATAGACCTGCTCTTTGGCGACCATAAGAAACTGTAAATCGAGTTGCATCTTTAATATATCCGCAAGTTATTATTGGATAATGAGTGCGTTTTGATTCTATGGGATTTCCATAATTATATTGATCCATAAAACTGAAAAAATAACTCGGCGAAATACTGTATTCGACCAATATTGTAGCCCAATTCCCTTTGTCGTTTATAAATCCCTTTTCTTTTTCAATAAACATGCCTTGCACTTCAGTACGGATCGAATGTGTCTTATTAATTTTATAAGCAGTTTCAATAACGCCTATATGAGATGAAATAATCCCTGCTGCATCATTTGATATTTTTGCAACGTCATTATTGATTGTAATGTTAAAGTATGAAAAAATGAAACTCAGATTTTTATTGATTTTTTTTGTCACATTAACATTTATATCTCGCCAATACAAACTATCACTTTTATCAAAGGGTCTCGTTATGTAGGCAACACCTGTCGAATCAAGTGAATTAATGGATGAGGTGTGTTTTATTGGTTGATATGTCGTAGAAACATTAAAATTCACAGAAGTTCCATATTTTCCGCCAATTTTCGTTCCTTTTTTAAAGGTATAAAGAACATCTCCTTGAAAAGCTACTTCTCCTAATAACTGAGTTGCGTATGGATATAAGGTTGAAACAAGATTATAGGTATGTGTTTTGTTTAAGGAGGGCAAATAATTAATCAGAACATCTTGTAAGTCTTTCGTTCGGTCTGATCGGTAACTCATATTATCAACGGATTTACCAGACAACAATATTCCAAGACCTTTTTTTGTATAACTAAGGTTAATAACTGAAGCATGACCGTAATTATAAATTTTAGAATTATCATTCGAAGGGTCTTGTTCTTTAATGATGTATTCCCCATCTAAGGTTATGTTTTTATAACGAAATTTAGCTCTTGCTCCATATGCTCCTACATTTTTTGGTAAGATAAGCGATGGATCATCGTCAGCCTGAAATTTACTCACGAAAGATGTTCCAAGAACCATTGTCAACGGAAAATTCTCTAATTTTTTTACAGCCTCGTTTAAGTTAATTTCTCCATCAACACCACGCACAATTCCATCTCCATACATTAATTTCCCTTGCTGAAAAGATAAGCGTTGGTAACCATATACCCCTTTTAAAACAACTCCGCTTTTTGGTCTGACAATAAGCCTCATTCCATCTAATAAATTATCATAACCTAAAGCGCGATCTTCATAAGCTCGTAATGCCAATCCACTTCCAAATTGCTCGTAAAAAGTTCCAAGGGTTACATCCACTAAATCATTTGCATATCCAACATAACGCATCCCAATTCCGGTTCCATCAAAACGATTTGGATATCCTTGAATTCGAGGTAAGTACGATTCAACACGCAGACCTGCTTTGAACTTTCCATGCGTGTAAAAAACATTCATGTATGAATTAATAAGTCCTTTTTGATCTGGCTGAGTGGCTCCTATTAAGCTATCATTATTTAAATATTGAAAAGTACTTTCTATATTTCCACTGATATTTGCTTGACTAAATAATAAAAACGGGGATAAGAATATGGCGAAGAAAAAATATTTCATTGTTAAACTTTATTTCAAGCTAAGTTTCTTTATTTCTTCATATAATTTTTCTTCATCGCCAGGAGCATAATTGTTGTGTGAATAAACAATTGTTCCATCTGTATCAACTAAAAAGGTGTGAGGGACATTGTTAACGCCCATTGCTCTTTTAAAATCCCCATTTGGATCAAGTAAAACAATGTACTCCCATGCTTTTCCATCAACATAAATAGCCACCTGACTTTTGGTTTTTTCATCATCAATTGATACCGCTACTAAAGTAACACCCGTTTCTGCTTGCCAATCGCTATAAAGATCATTAATTGCATTTAATTCTTTTTTGCAGGGAGCGCACCAAGTTGCCCAAAAACTAAAAATAATAGGTCCTTTTAGACCTAATTCAGCTGTATTTACAACTTTCCCTTTGTAATCTTTTAATTTTACACTTGGAAGTTTTTTGGTAATACTCTCATTATTTTCTAGCTCATTTTGTGAAAAAAAATTAGAAAAAGAAAGAAAAAAAATTAGAAAAGAAAGATATGTTTTCATTTTAGGAAATTTTAGGAAAGGTAAAATCAAAAACCTTGCCGTGCTCAAAGATATAAAAAAATCAATTAATTCAATTGAAAGCTTTGAACTAGCAAATTACTTTTAGTTTGTGTACTATTATTTCAAGAGAGGTTTTCCCTTTTATTTCGCCATCTATATTAACTATTTCGGGATATTGAGTTTCAATTTTTATGTGATTTGTTTGAACATATCTCAAATTAAGGACTATTTAAATGTTTTCCACTAAATATTTTAGGGAAAAGCATTAATAGCTTTAATCTTGAGGTCTTTTTTGAAAATTCCATAAATTAAATCATATGTCATAGGAAGTAAAACCCTAATCCGAAATTCAGGTGCATTTCACTCTGCTTAGTCCTTAAATGTTATTGGCTGGTTTTCCTTGTAGCGAACCAAAGTTGAATTTTTAAGAACTTCTTTTGTTTCTGCAATAAAAACTTCTTGCTGTTTTTTGTTTAATTCATTTAGTTTAAAGCAATAATCTTTTTCCCCTTCTCTTCCCCATGGAGTGATTTTAAAACTTAATTTTATTTTATTTTTTTGTTCATATTGAATAAGATATTGGTCATAATCTTGTCTTGCTTTTTTGTCTGTACCTGCACCGATACTAATAAAGGATACACTCAAGCGATAAAGTGTGTCAATTTCATTGATATTGTTAGAAGTTGATGGTGTTAAGTTTTTGACTGTCGCTTTTTTTGTGCTATTGCAAGCAAGAATAGAAATAACAGCGGAAAAATAAATTAAGTTTTTCATTGTCTCTGTTGTTTGTGAAATTAAAGAGAAGCAATTTTTGTGAAATTGCCTCTCTTATTAATTTATTTAGTAATAATAACTTTTTGGGTTATGGTTTTATTACCGCAATTTATTTTGAAATAATAAATACCGTTTGATAAATCATTCAAGTCCATTTTGAATGGAAAACTTTTAATGTTTTCAAACTTTTGAATTTTTGAGCCCAATAAATCATAAACACTTATGCTTATATCATCATACTTCAACATGTGTGTATCAACTGTAAAATTACCGTTGCTCGGATTTGGGTAAATTTCAAAACTGTTTTCCAAAGACACTTCATTTAATAACCCTGTCGGGGCACTACAACCCAATGAAGTTAATAATCCTGCTCTGTCACCATATAAAGCAGATTGCATTCTTATACATTGGTCATATGTGAACATATTCATACAAGCATCATCTACATAGTCCATATAGTTCATATACATTTCTCCATCTTCACCAGAACCACAATTGCTATTTGCATTATGGGGAAATGTTGGGCATCCATAATTTGCGGCTTCTGCAATTTCAGTATCCGCAACAAAATCGTCTCCACAAGTATCATCTCCCCAAATGTGTCTTAGATTTAACCAATGTCCAACTTCGTGTGTACCCGTTCTGCCTAAGTCATTAGGGGCTGTAGCTGTTCCAATATAACCAAATGCGGTATAGCTTATTACAACTCCGTCTAAATCTGGATCAGTTGCCAAGTCAGCAGGAAATGCCGCATAGCCCAAAAGTCCTAGTCCATCATTCAAATGACAAACCCATAGGTTTAAATATTGTGTTGGGTCCCAACTATCCGATCCGCCTGTAACTGTATATTTTGGACTATCCATTTCTACAAACGCTGTAGAATCTGTATATGTTCTGACAATACCAGTTGTAGCAATCCCGTCGGGATCTTTGCTTGCCAAACAAAATTCAATTTCAGTATCCGTAGTAAATTGCCAAAAGGGATGAGAAGGGGAAAGTGAATCTGAATTTAATAACCTAAAGTCCTCATTCAAAATATCTATTTGAGATTGAATTTGGGCAGCAGAAATGTTCTCAATCGGGTCATTCCAAAGAACATGTACAACAACGGGAATGGTAACCGGTTGTATTCCTCCTTTTGCATTACTATTTGCAGAAATCCATTTTTGAGTTTTTATTTCAGATTGCTCCATTCTTAATTTAATGGATGGGTCTTTTGCAATTCTTTTTTCAAGAATTTGCATTGTCGCACACTTTTCTGTTTGTGCTTGTGTGCTCAAACCAAAAATGGCGAACATTAGTGTAAAGATTATTTTTTTCATATATTTTTTTAAATATTTTGTGTTTATGATATTTCTTTATGGCAGATTCATCCACCAATTGCTAATAAATATAAATAAATTAAATGCTATAAGTCTTAAATGCTTATTTAATTATTCTGCTCTCTTAAAAACTGTCACTTTTCTGCCATCAATTAAACCTCCTGTGAAATATTTACAAAAGTTCCCTATTAAATATCTCTTGCTTTCAATTGTGTAATGTTCTGCGCCTATTTTTTTTGCCATTTCATTGATTTCATAATCTGATAAAACATTAATTCCAATAACAAATAGCGAAGTTGAGCGAGTGTAATCCTGATTTTTTTTCAGGCCTTTGGTCGTTTCACCAAAAATTCTACCTCCATTTTGAAATGATTCTGTTTTCGTGTTTACAGAAAATTGTTCCACCATACAAGATTGTAATAGAACAAAAACACCAAATCCTAATAATACTTTTTTCATTTTTTAAGTTTTAAATTTAACACCTACTCATAAAGCTTTTCGGTTTTCGCTTTGTTTATTAATTGTAAAGATAAACGAATACTTTAATTTACGGCATATATGTCGTATTATTTTTTATGAGAATAATTCACTTTTGAGGGTGGAAAATAATTTCGAGAAAGAATTAAAGGGAATAAGTCAGAAAATAAAAGAAATTAGATTAAAAAAAAAACTGACACAAAGTAGTTTAGCATCTTCTTGTGATGTTGATATAAGAACTATTCAACGCATAGAAAAAGGCACATTTAATATGAGCCTTAAAATTTTATTTTTAATTTCTGACTCACTTAAGATAAATCCTTCTGAATTATTGATAAATAAAGAATCAGATAATAAAAGCTCAATTTATTAAGAGTTATATATTTTTGAGCATACACATTCTTACAAATAAAATATTTTAAAGTTTAAAAATCAAATAATTCAATTGAATCTCATGCTTTGTACTAGCAAATTACCTTTAGTTTTTGTTTGTGTACTATTATTTCAAGAGAGGTGTTTCTAACCGATGCTGATTAGGAAGAATTTTTTCTTGAAGAATCACTATATTTGTAGAATGATTTCAAAAGCTGACATATTAGCAAAATTAATTGAGCTAAAACCTATGCTTAGAGAAGAGTATGCTGTTTTAGAAATAGGTTTATTTGGTTCGTATGCTGATTCTTCAAATACGGAAGAAAGTGATATTGATATTTTAGTTGTTTTGGATCACCCTATTGGTTGGAAATTTTTTTCACTTGAATTTTTTCTTGAATCTGTTTTTAAAAAGAAAATAGATTTAGTGACACAAAACGCACTAAAAGAACAACTTAAAAGTCAGATTTTAAAACAGGTTAGTTTTGTTTAATGAAAAAAGAAAATCGTTCATTCAAAATGTATTTAGAAGATATGCATCTTGCAATGGATCGTATTGCTGAATATATTGAAGGGTACACTTTTATTAAGTTCAAACAAGATTACAAAACTGTTGATGCTGTTATTCGAAATTTTGAAATCATTGGAGAGGCAGCTAAAAATTTACCGGAAGACTTTAAAACTATTCATTCGGATTTGCCTTGGAGCGAAATGTATTTATTGAGAAATAAAGTTTCACATGAATATTTCGGCGTTGATTATGATATTATTTGGGATATTGCGCTTAATTATTTGCCTGAAAATAAACTAAGAATAAAGCAATTAATCGAAGAGGAAAATAGTTAGCCAAATTTTCAATATGACGGCACTCTTAAACCCTCTTACTTTCGGTTTTCCGTATTTGTCCGACATCGCTATTTTGTAATCGTAATGAACATTTACTTTTAGTTTTCAATTTCTTCCCTTGAAAAGTAGGCCCAGCATTGTCTGTTTTTACCAATATGATGATTCTTCAATTGGTTTGTTGTACCAATTACCATACAATTTGTCGCATACAAAATCCTTATTGGTATTATGACGACATGATATTCTTTTGATTTTAATATGACATTATGTGTCATCGTCAGTATTAATAGATTTTTCAAGTGCTTTGTACTAGCAAATTACTTTTAGTTTTTGTTTGTGTACTATTATTTCAAGAGAGGTGTTTCCCTTTATTTCGCCATCAATATTAACTATTTCGGGATATTGAGTTTCGATTTTTATGTGATTTGTTTGAACATATCTCAAATAAGGACTATTTAAATGTTTTCCACTAAATATTTTAGGGAAAAGCAGTAATAGCCTCAATCTTGTTGTCTTTTCTACAATTAAAAAATCAATTAGTCCATCATTTAATTTTGCTAAAGGTGCCATCTTCATTCCTTTTCCTGTAAATCTGGTGTTACAAGCTAAAAGAAAACAATAATCTTTAGCAAAAATTTCTCCATTGAAAGAAATTTTAGCTTTTAATACTGGGGGTGAAATTATTTTCATAATCGTTGCAATATTATACCTTGCAGGCCCAAAATATCGCATTTTTTCAGCTAAAGTATTAATGTGAGATACAAGTCCACAACCAACAATGTTAAAAGCCCACATGCTATTTTCCCTCATTTTAATTTCAGCTAAATCAACCAGCATTTCTTTCCCATTTAGTAAGCGTTGTGTCGCTTTTTCAACACTTAAACAATCGAGATCGTGACAAAATGCGTTACCAGTACCACAAGGGAAAAGCATAAGTGGTTTAGAAAGCCATTCTGACTTTAGCATAAGCGCATTAACTATATCGTGCATTGTACCATCGCCTCCAAAAACGGCAATTTTCTGAATTTTATTTATTTCATAAATAGTCGTGAAATTTAAAAAATCTTCTTTATTTTTTCCTTCAAAAAATTCAGTTTCATAACCGTTTTCCCGCATTAGCTCAATAGTATTTTTTGCTATTAACATAGCTTTACCTTTTCCAGCAAAAGGATTTACTAAAAATAAGATGGTGTTTGGAGACGAACTCATTCTTGAAAAACTATTTTTGAAAGCTAAAATAACAAAGTCTAAAGTAAGTAATCCTGATGCCTTTCTTAAAGACAAATATGGGAAAAGAATAAGTTAGTTTAATAACTTATGGTTAAGCTGCTATATTTTGTTAGCAGTTTGCCATTTAAATCTTTAGCACTGATATAATAAACATAAGTCCCTACTGGAGAAATTTCACCATTTTTTGCGATTCCATCCCATGAAAAATTTGGATCATTGGAGGTGAAGATTACTTTATTTGCTTGATTTAAAATTACAACAGAAAATTCTGTCACTTCACCAATTTTGATGCTTAAGAAATCATTTTTACCATCGCCATTTGGCGTGAAAATATTTGGTAAAAGAACAGTTGATTCTTGCTCTTTTGTTTTGATCTCGGGTTTAGCTACTATTTCGCTTGTTGAAGTGGTGTTATTTCGAATAATAGGGTCTTGTTTCTCGATTTTTTGTGGATCTTTCTCTGTAATAATTTCTTTATTTATATCAATTTTGTTGCTTTGTTGAAATTCCGAATTTAAATCAGACTCATTTTCAGGTGTTGAAAAATCATACGCGCAGTCAAGACGCTGCTCTGGTTGTTTTGGAAGGAGTTTTTCATCTTTTTTTACTTCTTCTTTTTCTATTTTAAGCGAATCAATAGTAATAATTCTTTGCTCTTGCGGATTCTCTTTTTTAATAGGACTTTGCTCAAGATTTTTATCGTTTACTAAATAAAAAGTAACAAGTGCGACTGCAGAAACACTTGCAGCAATCAATAGTTTAGTTGCAATAGACATAGAGGTAGCTGCTACTGAACTTCCTCCAATAGATGATGAAACAGAAGTCCATAGATCAGCTCGAACAGGAACTTCGTGAGAAGTAAGTTTTTCCTGAAACAACTCTTTTATATAATCTTTTTCTATCATTATCTTTTCTCAATTCTTTGTTTTAAATATGCTCTAGCTCTCAAATATTGTGATTTTGATGTGCTTTCTGAAATTCCCAGCTGAGTAGCAATTTCTTGATGAGCATATCCTTCAATCGCAAACATGTTAAAAATGACTCTATATCCTGCGGGCATATCTTGTATTAACTTCATCAAATCATCTGCCATCATTTGTTCTTGAACAAAATCATTGCTTTCTAATTTATATTCAACTTCCTCAACGCTAATATTAAGTAGTAACTTCTTATTTTTTTTTAATTCATCTAAGCAGGTATTTACTATTATTCTTCTAATCCATCCCTCTAAAACTCCACTATTTTTATAATTTAAAAGATTAACAAAAACCTTAATAAATCCGTCTTGAAGAGCATCTTCTGCTTTTTCGGTATTTTTCATATACCTTAAACAAACTGAGAGCATCTTTGGAGCAAATTTGTCAAACAACGCTTTTTGAGCTTTGGAATTTCCTTTCAAACATTCGTTTACCAATGAAGTATCATCCATGACTCAGAATTATAGACTAATGAACTGGAAAGGAAGTTGCATATACGTAAAATAAATAATTAAACTCAGCTAATTCTTAATATCTTAAACCGTTAAAAAAATGATTTTTAAAAGCAAATATATCAAATTCGCAGAACATTAATCTGATTCAATTGCTTTAAAGGTAAATAAAAGACTACTAAAAAATCATTCAATTAGGTAGTATAAATTTTAATAAAAAGAGCTAACTTTGACTCACAACTAAATTTTCTAACAATGAAATCATTTCTTCTTTTCGTCTTCATATTACTCGCTCAGTTTGCTAGTTCACAAATTAAATTAAAATCATCAGCCCCCTTAATGGATAAATTCTTTCCTAGTACGCAGGAATCCTCAATATCCCTAAATGACATTAAAAAAGAAAATGGCTTAATTGTAATTTTTAGTTGTAACACCTGCCCATTTGTTGTAGGAACAGAAGATTTCCCAGGCTGGGAAAACCAATATAATCCATTATATAATATGGCCTTAAAAGCAAATATTGGTTTCGTTTTAGTAAATTCTAACGAGGGAAAAAGAGCTGGAGTAGATTCTTTTGAGGAAATGAAATCCCATGCAAAAAAGATGTCTTATCAAATGCCTTATTTAATGGATGAGAATTCAGAATTGGCAAATGCAATGGAGGCAAAGACAACTCCGCATGTTTTTTTCTTCGATAAAAATGATAAGCTTATTTATGCTGGCTCTATTGATAATATCTGGGATAATAAACGAAAGAAAGATGAGCAGTATTTAAGTATGGCCATTCAATCTGTTTTAAATGGTAAAAAGGTTAAACCAAATTATACAGCACCAAAGGGTTGTAGTATTAAAAGAGTATCAAAATAAAAATTAAAGTAATACAATGACCAAGTCTTTTTTTCTATCGTTTTTTTTACTATTAAGCTTAGTGACTTTCTCTCAGCAAGGTGATGGAGGGCTTCCTAAAACGTTTAAAGAAGTTGTCGATTATAATAAAATCGATAAGCGTGTCTTTGATGAACCGAATATAACTGCCTTAAAGATTGAAGATTCTCTAACCGACAATTCGGGAACTGCACCTTGGCGCTTTGGATTTAATAATAATACGAACATCAACATCTCAAATTCTGGAATTTGGATTAATTTACCAAATGGAGATAGAATTTGGCAACTTGTTGTTGTTTGTAAAAATGCTTTGACAATCAATTTAACTTTTTCTCAAACGGTTATTCCTACAGGAAATGAATTGTATGTCTATAATCCAAGTAAAGACTTTATTCTAGGAAAATTTACAGCATCTCATCTATATAATGGTGAGTTGGGAACTGAATTAGTGCCTGGAGAAATGACAATTGTTGAATATTTTGTGCCTAAAGGATCTTCTATTGGAAATGTAAATATTTGTACGGTTACGCATGGCTATCGAACACCAAATGAATTTCTACTTAAAGCTTTTGGTGGCTCTGGAGCCTGTAATGTTAATGTTAATTGCCCAGAAGGTGCTGCTTGGACACAACAGCGAAATAGCGTTGTTATGCTTGTTTCAGGGAGCAACGGCTTTTGTACTGGGGCCCTAATAAATAATACTTTAAACGATGGGAAACCTTATGTTTTAACGGCTAATCATTGCTACAGTAATCCTGCAACTTGGATTTTCCGATTTCAATGGGAATCTCCTTCTTGTATAAATCCTTCAACTTCTCCCACATTTCAATCATTGTCAGGCGCTGTTTTAAGAGCACAGGGAACACCATCCGACTTTTGTTTGGTAGAGATAACAGGAGGCTTAGTTAATGGGACTGTTCCAGCAGCTTACACTCCTTACTTTTCTGGCTGGGATAATACTGAAACAATTTCTCCATCAGCAGTTTGTATTCATCATCCTTCAGGAGACATTAAAAAAATTGCGATAGAAAACAATGCATTAATTTCTACAAATTTTGGAGGAAGTCCATCTAATAGTCATTGGGGAGTGCTTTCTTGGGACCTTGGAGTCACTGAGCCCGGATCTTCAGGTTCGCCACTTTTTAACCAAAACCGCAGAATTATTGGACAATTACATGGAGGTGCTTCAGCATGTGGCGCTTCAGTGTTATCAGATGAATACGGGAAAGTAAGTGTTTCATGGAATCCTGCGGGAAGTACGACTAGCGGCCAATTGAAACATTGGTTAGACCCAAATAACACCAATGCAAGTTTTGTAGACGGCTATGACCCATCAAATGCCCCAACAATCACCCTTGATGCTGGATTAAGTAATTCTACTTTCATACAAACATCTCTTTGCGGTTCTAATTATATTCCAAATGTCACTATTTCTAATGGTGGCAGTCAAACAGTAACTACTGCAGTAATTAGCTATTCAATTGATGGGGGAACTGCACAAAACTATAATTGGAATGGAAGTTTAGCTCAATTCCAAACGCAAGTAATAAACCTACCACCCGTTCAATTACTTTCTGGCAATCACACTTTTTCTGCTACTGTTTCTCAGGTGAATAATGGAGTTGATGAATTATCAATTAATAATGCTACGAATACTCAATTTCTTGTTACAGCCATCAATCAAACTTCAAACTTGCTCAAAGTTACGCTGCTAACGGATGATTATTCTTCAGAAACTTACATGGAGTTACTTTCAAGCAATGGCACGGTAGTTTGGTTTCAAGGAAATGAAAGTTTTGCAGGGACTTATGGGACAAATAACACTCCCGGTCCGACAGATCCTACAAGTCCTCTTTTAGATAATACAACTTACAATTGGGATGTGCCACTTTCACTTAACGATTGCTATACATTTAAAATCTATGATTATTACGGTGATGGTCTAGATGGATTCATGGCAGATGGTAGCTTGTCTTTGGCAAATCATAACAATATAAATTTTTATACACTTAGTCCCCCTAATTTTGGAGCAGAACTTGGAATAGTTTTTAAAAATATTAGCACTATAGGATTAGTAGAAAGTGAAAACCACGAATTAAATGTTTTTCCAAATCCAGCAAATGATTTACTGTTTATTTATTTGCCTTCTTCTACAAAGCAAATTAGCATTGTAGATATTTATGGAAAATTAATTTACAGCGAACCTGCATTATTTGAGTCCCATGAATTAAAAATTTCTTCTCTAGCAAGTGGTACCTATTGGTTAAAAGTCGATTTAACAAACGGAAGAACAGCTTTGAAGCGCTTTATTAAACTATAATTTTCAAGTAGGGAATGGCTGGAATATACACACACATTCCTTTCTGTAATCAACGCTGTTCTTATTGCGATTTTCATTTTTCCACCTCTTTTGAGGTTTATAGGGAAGCGGTAATAAAAGCCATAGCTCAAGAACTAACTCTCAGGAAGAACGAAATTTCTGAAAAGATTCACACAATTTATTTTGGCGGCGGAACTCCAAGTTTGCTTTTAAAATCTGAGATAGAGCTTATTATAAATACGGTCAAAGACAACTTTATTCTTGGACAGAATGTCGAAATAACGCTAGAAGCAAATCCTGAAGATATTTCAATAGAGAATTTAATTCTTTGGAAAGAACAAGGAATAAATCGTTTATCAATTGGATTACAATCGTTTAAAGAAAGTGATTTGACTTGGATGAATCGTTCTCACAATGTAGCCGAGGGAATAAAGTCAGTTAATCTTGCGCAATCATATGGATTTAAGAATATTAGTGTTGATATAATGTATGGTCTTCCAAATTTAAGTTCGAAGGAATGGAATAGTCATTTACAATCAGTTCTTGCGCTAAATGTTTCGCATATTTCTGCCTATTGCCTTACCATTGAACCAAAAACTGCCTTATTTCAAGAGGTAAAAAAGAAAAAAATACTTCCTGCAAATGATGAAGTTCAAAGTACACAATTTGAGGAGATGATTGAATTCTTAGCGATAAATGGATATGAGCAATATGAAATTTCAAATTTCGCAAGAGATGAACAGTATTCAAAACACAATTCAAATTATTGGAAAGGAGTTCCATTTCTTGGTATTGGTCCTTCCGCTCATTCATTTGATGGAACACACCGAAGATGGAATATTTCTAATAATATAAAATATTATAAAAATGTCGGTTTAAATGATTCGTGGTACGAAGAGGAAATACTCAGCAAAGAAGACCAATGGAACGAACTTTTTTTAACAGGATTAAGAACAAAATGGGGCGTTTCTAAAGAAAAAATAAGCTTGCTTGGTGGTTTTTCTGAAGATGAGGAAAAATGCATTAATAATTATATTTTGGGAGGAGAGATTTTGGAGACTTCAACTGTTTTTTTATTAACTAAAAAAGGCTTGCTTTTTGCAGATGCGATTGCTGAAAATCTTTTTCGTTTGAATGAAAGCAAATCTTTACTTTTGTAACCTATGAAAGAACAAAGTAAGCAAGCAAGATACGATCGCGCCTATTTAAGATTAGCTGAAAGTTGGGCAGAATTATCCCAATGTGTCCGAAAAAAAGTAGGAGCAATTATTGTAAAAGATGCAATCATTATTTCTGACGGCTACAACGGCACTCCAGCTGGCTTCGATAATACCTGCGAGAATGAATCCGGCGAAACACATTGGTATGTTTTACATGCTGAAGCAAATGCAATTTTAAAAGTTGCTAAATCGACGAATAATTGCAAAGATGCGACGCTCTATTTAACACATTCTCCCTGCAAGGAATGCAGTAAACTAATTCTTCAATCTGGAATTACAAGAGTCGTATTTAAGGAAAAATACAAAGACATTTCTGGAATAGATTTTTTAACGGATGCCGGAATTCAAATAAACCACATAGAAAACATCTCCAATGTCTGAGGCTCCTAAATCTAATTATACTTTACCCCTTCTGTTGTCTCTTTTTTTAGCACTTGGACTTTATTTTGGGGGTCTACTTAGCCATGGTTTTTCAAATAAAACAGAGAAGGCTGCAGATGTCCAAAAGCTCGAAGATATTTTGGATTTACTCGAAAATCGTTACGTTGATAAAGTTGATAAAGACAGGGTTTTTGAAGAGACAATTTCTGAAATGCTCCATAAACTTGATCCACATAGCAACTACATTGCGTCAAAAGATATGGCAGCAGTCAATGAATCCATTGAGGGGGAGTTTGGAGGCATTGGAGTGCGTTTTCTCTTACTGCGAGATACAATTTGTATAACAAATATTATTGGTGGATCACCCTCAGAAATGGCAGGCGTAAAAGCCGGGGATAAAATCATAGAAATTGAGGGTAAATCTGTTGTTGGCAAAAAAATAACCAATGAAAAAGTAATGCAAAAACTAAAAGGGCTCGCGGGAACAAAGGTTAAATTTAAAGTCCTCAGAGGGAAAAAGTATAAATTTTTTTCACTTCAAAGGGGAGCAATTCCATTGGAAACCATTACTTGTGCTTACATGCTCAACGCAACGACAGGTTATATTTTAATTGATCAATTTTCTGTTCCTACCGCTCGAGACTTTAATATTGCTGCTTCTCGATTGAAAGAAATGGGAATGACAAAATTAGTGCTTGACTTAAGAAATAATGGTGGTGGAGTTTTAACAGCAGCTACAGATATTGCCGATGAATTTTTAAAGGAGGGACTTATTATGCTGAAAACAAAAGGTAGAAAAAGCGGAGAGCAAATATATAAATCGAATTCAGGGGGTTTATTAGAAAACACAAAAACAGTTGTGTTAATTAACGCATATTCCGCTTCTGCAAGTGAAATATTAGCTGGTGCCTTACAAGATAACGACCGAGCTATTATTGTTGGGAGAAGATCTTTTGGAAAAGGATTGGTACAGGAAGATCGTTTACTGCGAGATGGGAGTAACTTGCGCATAACTATTGCACGTTATTATACTCCTTCTGGACGTTGTATTCAAAGACCTTATAATGGTAAATACGAGGATTACATGACTGATGAAGAGCGCTTTACTAATAATGAGCTGTATGTTCAAGATAAACGTTTACTTGCAGATTCATTGAAATTTAAAACACTAAAAGGTCGGATTGTTTATGGGGGCGGTGGAATTCAGCCAGATGTTTTTGTCCCTTTTGATTCATCAGGAACAAGCTTCTATTTAACTTCACTTAGATTCAGCGGTGCATTTACTGCTTTTTCATTTGATTATGTAAGCGCTAAGAGAAACGTATGGAAAGATGCAAAAAGTTTTAATGAGCAATTTATTGTAGATGAAATACTCTCTAGAAAATTTATAAGCTTTGCAGCGAAGGACTTCAAGGTTGCATTAAACGAGAAAGAATACCAACACAGCAAAAAAAATATTGCAAAAATCTTAAAAGCTGAAATTGCGCGCCAAATTTGGACTGAAGAAGGTTTTTATAGAACTATAAATCCTCTTGACAATGAATTAAATACTGCGTTAAAAGAACTTAAATAAGTCTAAAAAAGATTTTCTTAGGATTTTATTTGCGATTTTCGCAACTAAGATGCCGTGATTTGTGAAATCAATTTATTTTAATTGGTAACCTATAACTAACTTTGAATTTACGAATACTAACATTAATTATTCAATATGAAACAATTAATTATAATCTGCTCATTTATTTTTTCTTTTAATTTTGGTTTTTCTCAAACATATCCTACAGATTCTACCAAGTTGGTTTGTGTCACTTTAAATGATGGGATAAAAATAATTGGAAAAGTTACCCAAAATAATGAAAGAGAACTTACAGTATCTTCTTTAGATGGCCGTCGACAAATTATCCCGCAATTTTTTGTTAAAACTATCAGTGAAATTAATGAATCTGATATGAGTAAAAATGGAAAATATCTTGGAAAGGATAATTATTGTACTCGATATTTTTTAACAACAAATGGTTTGCCAATTGAAAAAGGGAAAAACTATATTCAATGGAATTTATTTGGGCCTGACATCCAATTTAGTGTTAGTGACCACTTTGGTGTTGGGATAATGACTTCTTGGATTGGCAACCCAGTTGTTGGGTCGTTTAAGTACTCAAATAAAATTAGTAAAAATGTTCATTATGCTATTGGTGGACTTGTAGGAACAACTACATGGGTTGGGCGAGCAGGTTTAGCGCTACCTTTTGCGGCGTTAACATTTGGCAATGGTCGAAATAACATTAATTTTAGCTCTGGTTATGGAGCAGTATGGACAGGCTTCGGAAGTCAAGGTACAGCTCTTTTTTCAATTGCAGGGATGGCTAAGTTAAGCAATAAATTAAGTTTTGTTTTTGATTCATTCATTACAAAGGAATTCGGGTTTTTTACACCAAATTTGAGGTATCATTTTACTGAAACGAATGCTTTTCAATTTGGATTTGCCTTTCTACAGGCTGAAGGAGAATTTCAACAAATCCCATTTCCAATATGTCAATGGTACAGAAGACTTTAAATATTAATTTATCTCCACTGCAATCTCGTTTTTTCTTCCAATAACTTTCCATGGAGGATTATATCCAAGATACTGAAATGTACCAACCTTAGTTAATTTTTCACGAGAAATTAAAGTTTGAAGTTCTTGACTTTTCTCTTTAATTTTATCGTCAGAAGCATAACCTGAAAATTTTATTACAGCATATTTTTTTGGCGCAATTACAATTAATTGAACTTCCTCTGAATCAGGTTTTGGGAGCGCCTCTAATTTGTAGTTCTTTGGCATTACAAATGCCATTTTTGTATTCACACCCATTTCCATAAAGACTGGAGCAGTCATTGAAATAGATTCATTTTTATCGTTTCCACCAAAAATATAAGATGCCACACGACGAAATCCCATGCTTGAAGAAGCATCATAAGATGAAGAAGGAAGAATTGTTTGGGCAATAATCATTGAGTCGTATTGCCGAATTTCAAATTCATCATACTTTTTTAATACGGTATATTTTGGTGTTTCGATTTTATCGGATTGAAAAGACATAATTAGTTGAGAAAGAAAGAAAATACCAATTATTACTGCAAGAACTAAAAATACTTTATTCATTTTTATTTATTTAAGTGTTTCTTTTTAAAAGCGTTGAGTCTGGGTTTACTCACAGAAATAACATATGGATTATCGGGGTTGTCTCTTTCAAAATTTTGATGGTAGGCCTCAGCCTTATAAAATTTTTCGAAGGCAATACATTCAGTAGTGATGGACTTAAATTTCTTATTAATCAACAATTTTTGAATATATGCTTTTGCCTTCTCTTTTTCTTCATCTGTAGCATAAAATATAACCGAGCGATACTGTGTTCCCTTATCTGGTCCTTGCTGATTTAAAGTTGTTGGATCGTGAGAATTGAAGAATACTCTTAATAAATCATCATAGGAAATAATTTTAGGATCATACACTACTTTTACAGTCTCTGCGTGACCAGTAGTTCCAGTACAAATTTGATTATAACTTGGATTTTTAACTTTCCCGCCTGAATACCCCGACTCAGCATATTCGATTCCTTTAACACTTTCAAAAATTGCTTCAACACACCAAAAACAACCGCTTCCAAAATAAGCAACTGCAAATTTATCTTGCTTTGTTTGACAATGAAGTATTGAAGAAAACAGCATTAAAAAAAATAAAAGTCTCTGTTTCATACTTTTTAACAGATAAAAATTTAATTTGTTTTATTTTTTTCTATCTAACATATTCTATTTCCTTGGATTTACTTTTCATAGAAATAGGATAAACAGATAAAATTAAAACCAAATTTTCATTTATTTGTTAGACAAGTAGGAGATTTATTTGTGAGAATACCATAAAAGCGGTATTTTTGCAATGCAATTCATTGTTATTTATAATAAATCTAAATAAACAAGGCACATGATTACTGTAACAGATGCTGCAAAAAAACAAGCCCTTCGTCTAATGGATGATGAAGGAAAAGATGGATTATTTATTCGTGTTGGTGTTGAGGGTGGCGGTTGTTCAGGTTTAATGTATCAATTGACCTTCGACAATGAAGAAAAAGAAGAAGATAAATCCTTTGAAGACAATGGTATTCGAGTGGTCGTTGATAAAAAAAGTTTTTTGTATTTAATTGGTACAATCCTTGATTTTTCAGGTGGTTTAAATGGTAAAGGATTTATTTTTAAAAATCCAAATGCAGATAGGACTTGTGGTTGTGGAGAATCATTTTCAGTTTAAAGTAGAGAAAAGCAAATAATGAGCAACTATACAGAAACCGACTTAGAAAAAGATTTACAAGATCAAGAATATAAATACGGATTTGTAACAAATATCGAATCCGATAAAATTCCTGTTGGCTTAAATGAAGATATTATTCGCTTAATTTCATCAAAAAAAGAAGAGCCAAATTGGATGTTAGACTACCGCTTAAAAGCATTTGCTGTTTGGCAAACAATGACTGAGCCCGAATGGGGTCATGTGCATTACGAGAAGCCAAAATTTGATGAAATAGCATATTACTCCGCTCCGAAACAGAGTAAGAAATATGAATCTTGGGAGGATGTCGATCCAGAAATGAAAGCAACAATGAAAAAATTGGGGATTTCTATGGAAGAGCAAATGCGACTCACAGGAGTTGCCGTAGATTTTGTTATGGATTCTGTTTCAGTTGCTACATCTTTCAAATCAAAATTAAATGAGCTTGGAATTATCTTTTGTTCTTTTTCGGAAGCTGTTAAAGAGCATCCCGAGTTAGTTCAAAAATACATGGGAACTGTTATTCCAACTTCAGATAATTTTTATGCTGCCTTAAATTCCGCGGTATTTACAGACGGTTCTTTTTGCTATATCCCAAAAGGTGTTCGCTGTCCGATGGAACTTTCAACTTATTTCAGAATAAATGAAGGAGGAACGGGGCAATTTGAAAGAACTTTAGTAATTGCAGATGAAGGATCCTATGTTTCATATTTGGAAGGTTGCACTGCACCTCAGCGTGATGAAAATCAATTGCATGCTGCAGTTGTGGAACTAATTGCACTTGATAATGCAGAAATAAAATATTCTACCGTTCAAAATTGGTATCCTGGAGATAAAAATGGATTGGGAGGAATTTATAATTTCGTGACGAAAAGAGGAATTTGTGAACGGAAATCCAAAATTTCTTGGACGCAAGTTGAAACAGGCTCAGCCGTAACATGGAAATATCCTTCTTGCATCCTCAAAGGAGATTATTCTATTGGAGAATTTTATTCAGTGGCTGTTACAAATAATTATCAGCAAGCTGATACTGGTACAAAAATGATTCACCTAGGAAAAAACACAAAAAGTACAATTATTTCCAAAGGAATTTCAGCTGGAAAATCCCAGAATTCATACAGAGGATTGGTACAAATTCATAAAAATGCCAAAAACGCGCGCAATTTTTCACAATGTGATTCTTTATTAATGGGTGATACCTGCGGTGCGCATACATTTCCATACATAGAATGTAAAAATCCCTCTGCAAAAATTGAACACGAAGCAACAACCTCAAAGATTGGTGAAGATCAATTGTTCTATTGCAAGCAGCGAGGACTTAGTGAAGAAAAAGCAATTAGTTTAATTGTAAACGGCTATTGCAAAGAAGTATTGAACCAACTTCCTATGGAATTTGCTGTTGAGGCGCAGAAACTTTTAGCGATTAGCTTAGAAGGAAGTGTCGGATAATTTAATATAAAAAGTAGATGATAAACATCGTTAATTTACATGCAGAAGTGGAGGAGAAAAAAATCCTCAAAGGTCTTAACTTAAATGTTAAAGCTGGAGAAATTCATGCTATAATGGGCCCGAACGGCTCTGGAAAAAGCACCTTGGCAAGTATCCTTGCTGGAAAAGAGGATTATACTGTGACTGCAGGAAATGTAGAGTTCGATGGAAAAGATTTATTAGAACTTTCTACTGAAGATAGAGCTCGACAGGGATTATTTTTAGCTTTTCAATATCCTATTGAAATTCCTGGTGTGTCGAATGTAAATTTCTTGAAAAGCGCACTAAATGAAATCCGAGAATATAGAGGAGAAGAGCAAATTTCCGCAAAAGAATTTTTGGCGCTAGTAAAAGAAAAATCGGCATTAGTAGAATTGGATGCTAAATTGGCAAGTCGTTCTGTTAATGAAGGATTTTCTGGAGGTGAGAAAAAAAGAAATGAGATTTTTCAGATGGCAATGCTCAATCCAAAATTGGCGATTTTAGACGAAACAGATTCTGGTTTAGACATCGATGCTTTAAGAATTGTGGCAAACGGAGTTAACAAATTGCGCTCGCCAAAAAATGCTGCAATTATCATAACTCACTATCAACGTCTCTTAGATTATATTATTCCTGACTTTGTTCATGTTTTATACGATGGTAGAATCGTTAAATCTGGCGGAAAAGAATTGGCTTTAGAATTGGAAGAAAAGGGTTACGATTGGAGTAAGGAGGAACTAGCAAGTAACGCCGACTAAATGGAAATAATGGAAAATATATCCAAGATACAGGCCTTTGCATCAAAATTTAAAGAAACAAATTTGGCCTTCTCGCCGACAATCATCGCTGATGCAAAAAATACCTTGTTGCACTTAGATTTTCCGACTACAAAAACTGAATTTTGGAAATATACACGGCTAGCGAAATTGGCTCAACTGCGCTTTAATCAAGAAAAAATAAGAGAGAATGAGCAAGTTGTCGCACCCTTAACAGACAATGGTATTGTGCGCATCACAAATGGTTATATCACTTCTTTTTCAAAGGAAATCGCTGGTTTAACAATTACTCCATTTTCAAAGTGCAGCGAGCAACAATTATGTTTAATTGGGAAAAAAGCAGATCTTAATCAAAATATATTTTTAGCACTAAACACACTTTATTCGCAAGAAGGACTTTTCATTGAAGTGGAAGAAAATGCTCAAATAGAAGGAGTATTTCAACTTTTATTTCATGCACATGGAGAAAATTGTTTCGCGCCTTTTCGTGTTTTTATTCATGTTAAAAAAGGCTCTGCTTTCAAGCTCATTCAGCAATTTACAGCAAGTGGAGAACACTTATTTTCCCTGCCGATTGTAGAATATCTGATTGAAGAAAATGCGCGTATTTCCTGTGATAAATTACAAATGGAAAATGCTAGTTCATTTTTACTGTGTGAAGATTATAGTATTCAAAAGCGAAATTCTACTGTTCTGCTTAATACTTTTAGTATTTCAGGAGCTTGGGTTCGCAACAATAGTTCTTTTCTTATTGAAGGGGAAAACTGTGAAACGAACTTGAATGGCGCATACTTGTTAAAAGATTTACAGCACCTCGACAATCATACTATCGTAGATCACATTGCACCCCATTGCAATTCAAATGAATTATACAAAGGTATTCTAAGCGGAAAAGCAACAGGCGTTTTTAATGGAAAGGTTTTCGTTCGACCCAATGCACAAAAAATTTCAGCTTTTCAATCGAATGCCAATGTGCTTTTAAGTGATGATGCAAGCGTTAATTCAAAACCTGAATTAGAAATTTATGCAAATGATGTAAAGTGTTCGCATGGTTCAACAACTGGGCAATTAGATGAAGATGCTGTATTTTACTTGCGCGCGCGCGGTCTTTCAGAAAAATCAGCGCGTTCACTCATCACTCAAGCCTTTATCGCTGAGGTTGTGGATAAAGTAGAGCAAAAGGAAGTACGAGATTTTATTCAAAATAAGCTCGTTGAACTTCACGATTGGACTAATTAAATATCAGAAAAAGTTTGTTTAAAATCAGGTCTTTTTAATTTTTATAGATTAAAAATCACTTTCAAACTTATGTTTCTCCCCATGTTGTAAACACCATTCCTTAAAAATAAATATACTAATAACTTTTCCCTCAGAAACATCTTGGGTAGAAATTCGTGCTTGATTTGCTATTCCCCCTTAAAAACAAGCGCCTAAAGAAAAATATAAGGTTCTTCCATTTCCAGGAAGTATTCCTGGGCCAGGATATCCTGTTGCTCTTCTGCTTGCATATTTCTCATTTGTAAAGTTATTAACCCCAGCTTTTACGTTGTAATACTTAAGAAATTTGTAAGTGAGAGATGCGTCCATTACTTGATATGCAGCAATTTTTCCGATACTACCTGCTGTATTTGCTACATCTGTATTTACTGCATCTGTATATACATCAGCAACTTTACTAAGCTGTAGCGTAGTAGAAAATCCTTTCAAACAATAAGATAATCCGAAGCGATGAATGTATTTTGGCGCATTTTCAACTTGTTTGTCTTGGATAGATTTGTTAGGGTCGTTTGCAATAAGTGGATTATCCCATTTTACATATTTTGCATCAATAAAAGAGTTAGAAGCAAAAATAGAGACAGCACCAATTTTTGTCTTATCGGTAAAAATCCGAAGAACATTAATTTCAACATAGGATTCAATCCCTTTGCTAACAGAAGTTCCAATGTTTGTTTTGAAGAGATTTCCATTTTGGAGAATGCTTCCAATTCGATTGTCATAGTTCAAGTAGAAAAGCCCAACATCAAAACTCAAATAATTTTTTAAAGTCCCTCGAAAACCACAATCAGCATTGAATCCACTTGCATCTTTCAAATTTGGATCTATTGTTTCTGTCGTTGCAGATGGACTTAGTTCTGAAAAAGTTACAGGGCGGTAAGCCAAGGAATAATTGCCATATAAATTGGTTTTCTCACTTACCTTAAATTCGCCTCCAAGTCCGTAAAGAAAAAGAGTGCGTTCTTTTTTAAGTTGAGGTAAAGTTCCACTTGCATCGATATATCCCATTCTAGTATTATCAATATACTCAAAGCGAAGACCAGGAACTATTTTAAGTCTTTTTCCAAGTTGAAAGATATTTTCTGAAAAAACAGCCAAATTAGTTGTTGAGAATTCCAAAGAACGCCCATAAGAAGGATTCGTTAATGTTAAATCAAAATCGCTCCCATTAGTTCCAACACCTTTTTGATTTCTAATTGTACCACCGTGATATGCTCTTAGTCCTCCAGCAAAGATGTTTTCTTTTCCAAAGAATTTATATTTAATTGACATTCTAGCTTCTGTACCATAATTTTTATACTTATCTCGGTCAACTTGTCGATTATTATATTCTAAGCTTATTGGATTAATACTGTCTTTAGTTATAATAGAATTCGTGAATCCTACACTATTGCGTTCTGCGAAGCTTGCAAATGATTTAATTTGAAGATTTATTGCGTTTGTAATATCATAACTAAGTGTAAAAGATGCAACATTATAAGGCGCTCCAAACCAATTTCTCGATCTAAATGATTGCTGATGATTTTCATTGTACTGCGCGTCTGAAAGCCCTCCCGCCTGCTGACTTTTATAATTCATTGAAGTATATTCCCCACTTAATGCTATCTTTTTTGTTACTTGATAGTTCACAGAAAAATATCCTGAATTAATAGCGTATTCGCTATTATTTCGCCATCCAACTGCAGAGCGGTGATGTACAAATCCATAATAGGAAATTTTTTTGTGCGTGCCGCCAAGAGCATTGTAGGTATTTAATAAACCAAAGGAACCAAGAGTCTGTTGTGTTTCAAAAGAAATCTTTTTTGTTGGATTTCCTTTTTTTATGCGATAATTAAGTAAGCCTCCAAACTGCGGACCATATTGCAAGGATGCAGCACCTCGAATCACTTCAATTTTTTCAAGTGCTTCCATTGGCGGCGTATAATATGTTTCGGGATAACCAAAAACCTCAGAACTTATATCGTACCCATTTTGTCGCACATTAAATTCCCATGAACGGTTAGGGCTTAAGCCCCTTGTTGCAACGCCAACTTGAATTCCTGAGCCATCATTTTCCCAAATGCTCATACCCGGAACTTTCGCGAAAACTTGCCGTGTATTATTCGTGCTGAGGTCTGCATTTAGGCGATTTAACTGAATTACTTCATTCTTTTTTCCTGTATAAATAACATTGTTCTTCAAATCTGGCATGCGTTCTATTTCGTTTGTAAGTTGATTTTCTTTGATGAGAATTTCGTTCAAACTAATAAGCTTTTCTCCTAGATTTGGTTGTGCATTTAATTGACAAAAAAGATAATTTGAAAAGATAGAGAATAGAATAAATAGTTTATTCATAACAACTGAATTCAGAACTTAAATTAAGTTGCAAAATTATTATTTAGAATGATTTTAAACTATACCACAAATATGGTATTTTATGAGGGGATGAATTGAAATAAAAATTGAGAGATTATTTTTGACACACCATTTTATATAATAGAAAAGGAGTCTAGTTTAATTTAGTGTTCGCTTTAGTAACACCAATCAAAATCCTAATCAAATTCATAAGGAGAACAATAATCGCAATTTGAGAAATTATTCTATTTTCCTTTCTTTTTTTCTTGACAAAAAAAGAAACAAAAAAGTCAAGGCTCTGAATTTCTATTTTGTTCGCAAATCATTATTTTACAAATACTTACAATTCGTTGCGAACAATTTTAACTCCTTTCTAAAACTGAAATTTTTCAAAAATGTTCTTACAGAAATTTTAAAAATTAACAGTTTCAGTTCAGTAGCGAAAACCATGAAATTCAAGGCCGAATAGTGTTCGCTAATATTCACTAAATAGTTCTCACTTCGAATGAATTCTTGATTTTTTTTAACATTAAACTATTTTACTGGGATGAATACTCAATAATTTACTTTAAACTAAAAAAGACAACAATTTCTTGTTGTCTTTTATTGAAGAACCTTGTGATATAAATATTAGCTAAGTGATTCCGGAACAAATGGAAGTGAAGAATGGTGTAATACGATTCTTATTCTTTCGTCGGCACATATTTTAAACACGAAACTTTTATTTACAAAAACCTGATCGCCGTTTTCGCCTATTAAGTGAACATTACATTGTACGATTGCTAAATTATCATGCAAAATATAATCTTCTTCTGTAAACCAAGCTTTAACCCATGGCTTTAGCTTAAAACCAATATCATTTGGGAAATTTGAATCTCCACCGATAAAGTAGGACACTGCGCCATCTTTTGTAGCTCGAAAAGTTTGTTCACCAAACGTTAATGTTGGTTTAAATAACACTTTGCCACTGTCATAATCATAATTATCTGTTAAAACTTTATTTGCTATTGCTCTAACATCTCCACCTTCTGAGTGGACTTTTCCAACAGCTACTATATTGTCACACCATACTTGCAATGTTTCTGTCACCATTTCGGCTGTAAATTTTGAATTTGTCATATTTTTTATATTTAAGTTATTATTTATGTTTTGTATTTATAAAATTGATTTTTTGAACATTAATATTTTTTTCCTTTGCCTTTATTTCATATTCTTTAATTAATTCGGCAACATCATGGGCTATAAATTTAGATTTTGAATAATCAATGTGTATATCAGAATTATTCGGTATACTTACTAGAGTAGCTGAGATATTTGCCTTGTTAAAAAAAGATACATATTCACCCAAATAAAGCTTGTAGGATTTTTGGGTAGTTTTTGGATTTACTTCCTCCTCCATAGAATGAGAATTCTTGTAGAGATTTCGCAAGGTAAAAAAAAGCGCGATTACTAATCCTGCTGCAATTCCTTTTAATAAATCAGTTAAGATTATCACAATAACTGTAGTAATGAAAGGAATAAATTGCTCCCAACCTAATTTATATACTTCTTTAAAAAAGGCAGGTTTCGCTAATTTATATCCTACTAGCAAAAGTATAGTTGCTAAACTTGCTAATGGGATCATATTCAAAACACTTGCCATTGTTAATGCGCTTAGCAAAATCAAAAAACCATGGATTATTGCAGATAATTTCGTTTTACCACCGAAAGAAATATTTGCGGAACTGCGCACAATTACTTGTGTAATAGGAAGACCACCAATTAAACCAGAAACGATATTACCCAAGCCCTGTGCTTTTAATTCTCTATTTGTTGGAGTTACACGTTTGTTAATGTCCAACTTATCTGTTGCCTCCACACAAAGTAGGGTTTCTATACTAGCAACTAGCGCTAACACAAGTGCAATTTCCCAAACCTTACTATTCGTAATTCCTGAAAAATCTGGCAGCGTAAATTGACTTAAAAAATCAGAGAAACTACTTGGAACAGGAACTCTCACCAGGTGTTCAGGAGATAAAGTACCGCCAACAATGTTGTTCTGAAAGCAATAATTCAGAGCAATCCCAAATAGAACGACTATTAAAGGACCATTAATCAATGAGAATACCTTATGCTTTTTAGAAAGAATAGTATCCCATAACACTAAAATCACTAGTGAAATCCCTGAGATAATTATTGCTTCAACTGAAAAGAACTCAAAGGCTTTTAAAATTTCAGAGAAGGTTGTTTCACCATCGGGCTGAAAAAAATCTTCCTCTCCAAAAGCATCCTTATCCCAGCCCAAAGCGTGAGGAAGTTGTTTTAAAATGATTAATAAGCCAATTCCCGTTAACATTCCTTGAATTACTGACGATGGAAAAAAATTGGCGATAACTCCTGCTTTGGCAAATCCTAAAATAACTTGGAAAAGACCCGCTAAAACAACAGCCATAAGAAACATTTCCCATGAACCTCCAAGTTTTGCTATAGCTGTTAAAACGATTACTGCTAAACCTGCTGCAGGTCCGCTTACGCCCAAAGCAGAACCGCTTGAAGCACCAACGATGATACCACCAACAATTCCTGCAATAAGCCCGGCAAATAGCGGCGCTCCGGATGCAAGAGCAATTCCAAGACACAAGGGAACCGCCACAAAAAACACGACAATACTTGCAGGTAAATCGTGCCTGAAATCTTTAAAGAAATTTTTCATGCTTTATATAAGATAAAAAATGGAAATAAAAACTGTAAAAACTTGAATAAACAAGCTATTCCTGCTATTGCAGGAAAATTAATTCAGTAAAAAAGAGATTTTTATTTACTGTTTAGGACAGTTTTTCCGGAGGAGGACTTAAAAAAGCGAGTGCTGGAGAACGGTAATTAAAGAGAAAATTATCGCCATTTGAAAGCAAAGAGGGAACAAAAATTTGAACTGGAATTGGAATATGAAACAAATCATTCTTAAGGTTTTCTTCTTCCTTTACTTCTTTTTCAGATTCTTCATTCTCTTCTTCAAATTCAATTAACACGATTTCAGAAATTTCCTCATTAAACGAAGGAATATAGAATGACAAAGATTGAACTACAATCGAAAGAAAAACAAGGAAAACTAAAGATAATTTGAATAGTTGTTTCACACTAATTTTTTACAAAAGTAAAAAATTGTTTTTAAAATAATCGCTTTTTTATAAAATATACTTGCTTCAAAATCTTATTAGTCTGTAGAGATATTTAGGAAGGAATACTAATTCGAAAAACAGTTCCCTTATCAATTTCAGATTTCAGTACAAAGACTTTCCCTTTGTGGTATTCTTCAATAATCCGTTTTACAAGCGTGAGTCCAAGGCCCCAACCTCTTTTCTTTGTAGAAAATCCCGGTTGAAAAATTGTTTTAAATTGCTTTGGCGTCAATCCTTTTCCTGTATCACTAATGTCAATGTGAACGAAACCTGACTCCCTAGAAATCTCAATGGTTAAATCTCCTTTTCCATCCATTGCATCAACGGCATTTTTACAAATGTTTTCAATCACCCATTCAATCAAGGCCGCATTGTGCTTAACAATTACAGGAGCCTCTCCAACAAGTGAAAAGCTGATTGTGATTTTATCTGATAAACGCGCCCTCAAGTAATCCAAATTGTTTCCAATAGTAAGCATTAAATCTTCGTCTGTTAATTTTGCACCTGAGCCGATTTTAGAAAAGCGATCTGTTATTTTTTCTAAACGATCTAAATCTTTGTGCATTTCTTCGATTACCATTGGATCTGTTTTACTTGCTTCTAAATGTGCAACCCAAGCCATCATTGAAGAAAGTGGTGTTCCCAATTGATGCGCTGTTTCCTTTGCCATGCCAGCCCAAACTTGATTTTGTTCTGCTTTACGAAAGGTAGAAAACATCAAATAACCAATAATTACAATTAATGCAATAACACTAAATTGAATGTAAGGGAACCAAATTAATTGACGTACTTCTGGGCTATCACTAAAATAAAGTATCTTTTCTCCTGAACCAAAATTGAGTGTTAAAGGAGTATTTTCCGCAGCTAGGGATTTAATGGTACTTTTTAATACTTCCTCTTTTAGTTGTTCTGGAAGCAAATTACTTGCTTCAATTGTTTGTGTTTTTTTATCAATTAATAAAACTGGAATTAAATCAGAATTATCAAGTAATTGACTTGTAAAAGAAGATAGAATGGCATCACTTTCCTTTTTTAGACGAAGTAACTCACGAGATTCGCCATAAACAAAAGTCATAAACATTCCTCTATAAACTTCGATTTCAAATACACGCCCTGCCAATTTCCATTCCTTTGCTAATTTTTGTAAAACAGAATCACTTGGAATTGCATTCGCAGAATCGTTAAGCGCTATGTTTCTCTGCTGCGCAACAGAGCCATCGTCATTTAATAAAATAACAGGAATATCTTTGTTGTTTTTGATGATTTTAATTGCAAAATCAAGATCTTGATTCATTGATAAGTCTGAGCCACTTAAAATTGTTCTTTGCGCTTCTTCTATGAGTAGAATTTTTTGTTTTTCTTTCTCGCGGAGTTCATTAAAAATCTGATTTGTTAACTGTACAAGTTCGCCCTTTTTCTTTATTGCTTGCGCCCATTGTCGCGCCTTTCCTCTTTCTCTTAGCGATATTTTTTCTATCATTGAATTTGATACAAACAAGGAAGCGCCAATTATAAAAAGTGATAAAAGGAGCAAGGTGATTTTCCAACGTTGTTTGTGCGAATAGAGATTCATCCCTGCGAATTTAAGGGAATTTTTACCCTTTTTCTAATTAATCTCTCTGTTTGTGTAATTAGCAAATCATATTTCTTCTGTTAAAAACGTAAAATAAATAGCTTTTTATAGGTACTTTTTGCAAAATTCCCAAAGAACTATTCCTGCGCAAACACTTACATTTAAGCTGTGTTTTGTACCAAATTGTGGGATTTCAATAACATAATTCGAACGATCGACAATTGTTTGTTTCACGCCATTTACTTCATTACCGAAAATTAGCGCAAATTTATCCTCTCTTAGTTCAGAAATATTTTGAAGGAAAAGTGTTTTTTCCGCTTGTTCAATAGTGCAAATTGCAATGCCTTGAAGACTTAATTCTTGCACTAATTCTTCAATATTTTCGCGGTATTCCCAAACAATTGTTTCAGTTGCTCCCAAAGCAGTTTTATGAATGTCTTTATGTGGAGGGCAAGCTGTAATTCCACAGAGGTAAATTTTTTCAATGTTAAAAGCATCAGCCGTTCGAAAAAAAGAACCAATATTGTTTAAGGAACGAATATCATCTAAAATCACAATAAGCGGATTTTTTGCCTGAGATTTAAACTGCTCCTCGCTTAATCTATCAAGTTCCCAAAGTTTGAGTTTCTTATTGTTTTCTATGCTCATAATGTAGTTTGTAAAGGTAAAAAACAATCAAGGTGTTCCAACAATAAATTTTTTCTTATCTTTATATTTGAAATTAACAATCATTACCCTTGTCGAAAATTAGCCCCGAAAAAGAGATTGCGGAAACACCTTTGATGAAGCAATACAATCAAATTAAAGCGCGTCATCCTGAGGCCTTGTTGCTTTTTCGCGTTGGGGATTTTTATGAAACATTTGGGGAAGACGCCATAAAAACCTCACGGATTTTAGGAATCATCCTCACAAAACGAAAAAATGGTTCTGGGAGAGAAATAGAACTTGCAGGATTCCCCTATCATTCTTTAGACGTATATCTTCCGAAACTTGTGCGTGCAGGACAGCGTGTTGCAATTTGCGATCAGTTGGAAGATCCGAAAATGACAAAAACAATTGTAAAAAGAGGTGTAACGGAACTTGTAACTCCTGGAGTTTCATTTAATGATCAAGTATTAGAACAAGGGAAAAATAACTTTTTGTGTTCTGTTTTTTTCGGTAAATCAAACCTTGGTGTTGCTTTCTTAGATGTTTCTACCGGTGAATTTTTAGTTGCTCAAGGTGACAAAGATTACATAGACAAACTCTTGAGTGGCTTTTCTCCAAGCGAGATTATCTATCAAAAAAATAGAACGAAAGATTTTCAAGCAATTTTCGGAGAAAAGTACTACACTTTCCGCTTGGAAGACTGGGTTTTTGGAGAGGAATTCGCAACGGAGTGCTTAACAAAACATTTCGGCACGAAATCATTAAAAGGATTTGGTGTAGATAATTTACCAGATGCTATTATCGCGGCTGGAGCAATTTTTCATTATTTAAATGAGAATCAACATCAAAAATTGGGACATATCAGTTCGATTTCACGCATTGAAGAAGAACGCTACGTTTGGTTGGATCGCTTTACAATTCGCAATTTGGAGCTCATTACCTCATCCAATGAAAATGCGATAACACTTGCAGATATTTTAGATAAAACATTGACCCCAATGGGCGGGAGACTCATGAAACGTTGGATGGTGCTACCTTTAAAAGATCAAAAACCAATTGAAGAACGCCTAGATGTCGTAGATTACTTCGTGACAAATGAGCAAATCTCTTTTGAATTAGGAAAGCATTTACGCGAAATTGGAGATTTAGAACGCTTGATTTCAAAAGTTGCTGTGGGAAAAGTAAATCCTCGGGAAGTAATGCACCTGCGAAGGACACTCCTACAAATTCCTTTAATCCAAAAAATAGTTAGTGATGGAGCGCCTGCCTCCTTGCAAAAAATGATGGAACAGGTTCATTCTTGTGAATCATTAATAAAATTAATTGGTGAAACATTGGTAGATGAGCCAGCAGGACAGATAGGAAAAGGAATGGTGATTCGGCAAGGTTGTCATAATGAGTTGGATGAATTGCGAGAGATTTCTTTTAAAGGAAAAGATTATCTAGAAAACTTGCAAAATATTGAAGCAAAGCGAACTGGAATTCCAAGTTTAAAAATTTCTTTCAATAATGTTTTCGGATATTTTATTGAAGTCCGAAATACACACAAAGACAAGGTCCCAGAAGACTGGATTCGCAAGCAAACCTTGGTAAATGCCGAACGATATATCACAGAAGAACTGAAAGAGTATGAAAGTAAAATACTCGGCGCTGAAGAAAAAATGCTGGTCATTGAATTACAGCTTTTTCAAGAACTTGTAGTAGGAATGGCCGATTACATCCACCCAATTCAGGACAATGCACTTATTGTAGCTCGTTTAGATTGCCTTTTTTCCTTTTCAACCATTGCACAAGCGAATAACTATAAGCGCCCAGAAATTAACAATGGTTTTATTCTCGACATTAAAAATGGAAGGCATCCTGTTATTGAAAAACGCTTAGCACATGGAGAAGAATACATTGCAAATGATATTTTTCTCGACAATGAAACGCAGCAAATGATTATGATTACCGGTCCAAATATGAGTGGAAAAAGTGCGATTTTACGACAAACTGCTTTGATTGTCCTGATGGCACAAATGGGTTCTTTCGTTCCTGCAGATAGCGCAAAAATTGGACTCGTAGATAAAGTTTTCACCCGCGTTGGTGCATCAGATAATATCTCCTCTGGAGAATCTACTTTTATGGTAGAAATGAACGAAACTGCAAGTATTTTGAATAATATTTCTGCGCGGAGTTTGATTTTATTGGATGAAATTGGTAGAGGAACGAGCACCTATGATGGAATTTCTATCGCTTGGGCAATTGCGGAATATTTACACGAGAATCCAAAGGCAAAATGTAAAACCTTGTTTGCAACGCATTACCATGAATTAAATGAAATGCAAAAACAATTTTCGCGCATTCACAACTTTAATGTTTCGGTGAAAGAAATGGGAGAAAAAGTCCTGTTTTTAAGGAAATTAGTAGCCGGAGGAAGCGCGCATTCTTTCGGAATTCATGTTGCCCGAATGGCTGGAATGCCAAATTCTGTTATTGCGCGCGCAGAACACGTATTAAAAGATTTGGAAAATTCCCATGCTTCTGTTGGTGGTAAAGCAAAAAAAATAGACGCAAAAAGTGCAAAAGATGGTAATATGCAACTTAGCTTTTTCCAATTAAATGATCCAGTTCTAGAACAAATTCACGAGGAATTAATCAATATCGACATCAATATCCTTACGCCAGTTGAAGCATTAATGAAGTTAAATGATATTAAAAAAATCATAGGAGGCTAATGGCAAGAGCAATGGTTTATAGTAAGTTCTTACTGCCCTTTTTCTTAGGTCTCGTTCTTGTAGCTTGTAAAATAGAGGAGGCAAAACCTGAAATAAGTAAAAAATTAGTACTTGCTTCTGATTTCTTAGAGGCAAAAGACACAGTGCTTTTTAAGCGTTTTTCAAAAAAAACGGGTATTCGACTTAAAATCTTAAACTTAAATGCAAGTCAAATCGCTCAAAAACTGAAAAAGGAAGGCTATAACAGCTCCATTGATTTAGTTTTTGTGAAGTCCTTAAATTCCGTAAAAATATTAGATAAGACCAAATTTCAGGAGCTAGATGCTAATTTTCTAAGGGAGAAAACTCCTTCTTTAAAAGCATTTAAGAATGCCACTTGGTTGGTTGCTGGACTTGACCCCTTTGTTTTTTCATATATTCCAGATAGCACTAAAACAGCAAAAAATTACAGTGATCTTTCAACTAATTTCACTTGGGCAAGTCCGCAAAGTAGTGATGAGTTTTCAGTTTTACTTGCTCATAGGGGAAGTCATTCAAAGAAAGATGCTAAATGGAAAAAAGGATTTATTCAAAATAATGTTGCTTTTAATTCAGAAAATGATAGCGTTCAAAACAGGCAATTTTTAGTTATAAAACATAGTTTTTTCATAAAAAATAAAGAGCTTTCAAAACAAAGAGAGGTTTTCTTTCCAGACAAAACCTATGCTGATCGTTGGTGTTTTGCTGTTGTTGATCAAGCAAAGAATTACGAAAGCGCTGAGACTTTTTTAGTGTATTATTCAAAATGGTCTTTAAGTAAAAACTTTAAAAAGCAACATGGTGTCTTCCCCAAAATAGATAAGCTCAAAAATCCTAAAATCCTTAACATAAAAGAAGAGGTTTTACTAAAAAACATGAGTTTTTAATTAATGGGATGTTCTAATCACAAAATAAACTCTTCTTTTTTATATCTTTACAAGCAATGACATTTTCAGGAAAAACACCTTTTATTATTGGAATTTGTGGGGGTAGTGGAGCAGGGAAAACCACTTTATTGCGCAGATTATCTGACATTTTTGGCGAGGTAAGACCTTCTATATTCTCTATGGATAATTATTATTTTCCAAAATCCATGCAACAACTTGACAGTAATGGAATCGTGAATTTTGATTTACCAACTGCCATTGACGAAGAGCGATTAACTGCAGATTTAAAAAGTTTAATGCAAGGAAAAGCAATTGAAGTCAAAGAATATTTCTTTAATTCGCCGCCAGACAAAAACGTATTGATTACCATACAACCAAGCGCTTTTATTATTGTTGAGGGCTTGTTTCTCTTTCATTATAAAGAAGTTTTTAAATCGCTGGATTATAGCATTTTTGTAGATGTGGATCATGCAACGCAGTTAGACCGAAGAATCTACCGAGACCAAGAAACACGTGGTTATTCTCGAGAAGATATTCTTTACCAATGGGAAAATCATGTTTTACCTTGCTACGCCAATTTTATTGAGCCGTATAAGAATACTTCAGATTTTATTTTTCGGAACGACCAACATGCAGATGAAGATTTTAAGATCTTAAGTGACAAATTAGCCACTGTTAAATCAGTTTTTAGCAGCTAGAGAATTTCTAAAAAGCCGCATTTTGAGGTGTTCGAGGGAAAGGAATTACATCGCGGATATTTGTCATTCCGGTTACAAACATGATCATTCTCTCAAATCCTAAACCAAATCCAGCATGAGGTGCTGTTCCAAATTTTCGGGTTTCCATATACCAAGATAATTCTTCAGGGTCAATTCCAAATTCTACACATTTCTGATGTAACATCTCATAGCGTTCTTCACGTTGCGAGCCACCCACAATTTCTCCGATTCCAGGAAACAAAACATCCATTGCTGCAACTGTTTTTCCATCATCATTCATGCGCATGTAAAACGCTTTTATTTTTGCGGGATAGTCGGTTAAAATTACAGGACACTTAAATTCTTTCTCCACTAAATAACGTTCGTGCTCACTTTGTAAGTCAATCCCCCATTCTACAGGATAGTTGAATTTTTTCTTTTTATAATGATTTGAATTCATTAGTACTTCAATGGCTTCAGTATACGTCAAGCGCTTAAATGGATTTTCGATAACGAATTTCATTCTTTCAATTAGTGACATTTCCGCACGTTCTTGCTGTGGTTTTTGTTGTTGATCTTGTGCATCTCGCTCACTTAAAAACGTTAAATCTTCTTTGCAGTTTTCCATTACATAGCTACAAAGATATTTCAAGAAGGCCTCTGTTAAATCCATGTTGTCTTGCAAATCATTAAAGGCAACTTCCGGTTCAATCATCCAAAACTCTGCTAAATGCCTAGAAGTGTTAGAATTTTCTGCGCGAAATGTTGGTCCAAAAGTATAAACTTGCCCCAAAGCTAAGGCCGCTAATTCTGCTTCCAATTGTCCTGAGACCGTTAAGTTGACTTGCTTTCCAAAAAAATCTTCCTTGTAATTTATTGTTCCATCCTCATTCAATGGAGGATTTTTTGGGTCGAGTGTAGAAACATGGAACATTTCTCCAGCTCCTTCCGCATCAGAACCTGTTATGATTGGCGTGTGGAGGTTGAAAAAACCTCTGTCGTTAAAAAATTTATGAATTGCAAAGGAAACAGCATGTCTAATTCTAAATACTGCGCCAAAAGTATTGGTTCTAAAACGCAAATGTGCCTGCTCACGCAAAAACTCTAAACTGTGACGCTTTGGCTGCATTACTGTTTTTTGAATATCATCTGGATGTGCGTCGCCAATAAGTTCAATGCTTGTGACTTGTAATTCTACTGCTTGTCCTGCGCCATGTGAAGCGATTAAAGTGCCACTCAATGAAACACAAGCTGCTGTTGTAATCCGCTTGAGAAGGGCATCGTCAAATTTTTCAAAATCAACAACTGCTTGTAAAGAAGCAAGGCAGGAACCATCATTAATTTGAATGAAACGATTGCTTCTAAACGCCCGCACCCAACCTTTGACTGTTAACTCACTTCCTAATTGAATTCCTGCAGAATTTTCAAGTAAACTCTTTATTTTTAATCGTTCCATGGTGCAAATTTATGTTTTTATAGGAAATAATCTGCAAGAAAATGGCAGGATTTACCAAGTTAGCAGTTGTAAGACAAAATAAATTCAGAATTACTCTTTACAGATAAAGCCTATTTATTTTCCGTTCCAGTGAGTCATTGTTAAATCGAGACCCTGAACACAAAAACTTTTTATAAATTCTGTAGCCACAGAAATTCTAGCTGGTAATTCTAGCGCTTGATCTTTTGTCCATTGTCCAAGCACATAATCTGATTGCCGGCCCTTTGCAAAATCATTTCCAACACCAAAACGCAAGCGAGCATACTCAGTTGATTTTAATGTTTCTTGGATGTCTTTTAAGCCATTATGTCCGCCGTCACTTCCTTTCGCTTTCATGCGTAATTTGCCGAATGGAAGCGCAATATCATCTGTAATTACCAATAAATTTTCTATCGGAATTTTTTCTGCTTGCAGCCAATAATTAAGGGCTTTTCCAGATAGATTCATGTAAGTTATTGGCTTTATGAAAACAAGCGTTTTTCCCTTGAATTTTCCTTCAGCCCTAAATGCTGCTTTGTTAAGCGAGAAATCTGCTTTTAGTTCTTTGGCGAGTTCATCAACAACCTTAAATCCGATGTTGTGTCTGGTTTCTTCGTATTCAGAACCTGGATTCCCTAAGCCTACAAGTAGAAATTTCATGCCTTTATTTTACCAATTTGGACAGGTATTACAATTATCTTTTGGTCGAAGATAAAAAATTCCACCAAGTACAATGTCACTTTGAAAATACCCCAAAGATTGTCGTGCGTAAGCGTATGGGTCATTCCCTCGAGTTTTTACGCGATGTTGGTATAAAAATCCCACGCTATTATTTGCCTGAAGAAAGAAATGTCTAAAGAATTCAAAGCGGATGCCAAGATGCGCTGATGCACCAACTCCGGACATTGACAATGTAGTCATGGATTTTTCTCCAGCAAAGGTGAAATCATTATAGTTTAAAACAAGTCCAGCGCCAAGACTAGAAACAGAGTAGATAGCAAATGCATTACTCACACGGGCTAACTTATCAATGTGGCTAATTTCCGCACGAATATAATTCATCCCATTCGTGTTTTCGTAATGAAGGGTTGATTCATCTGTAGTTACAGGTTCTGCATTGTAATCTCCAGACCAATTTGATATTGGATCAATTAAGGGATTTATTCTTCCAGATAATAGATACGTTGGTCCATGAACTATAACATATTTCATGTGGTCATAACCAAAAGAAAGAGCCCATTTTTTTTTAAAATTAAAGCCTATTCTGGCGTTAAATTGGGGAACTGTAAGTGTTGATGGATTTACATACGTTTTAAATTCTGGTGATGGGCGATCTGTAGCTTGAACTCCCGCCAAAGAAAAATCATATCCCGGACCAAAAAAACTTATTTTGCTGTCAGTATAAAAACTTCGATTGTAGCCCCAATAAACAAACATAGCGCGCTTTGCTTGTGAATCTTTACTTGTTTTTTGACTTGCACCGAGAAACGGTAAAAAGATTAAAAATGATATAAAAATTAAGGTTTTCATCTCGCAATTATTTTTATCCATTCTTCTTGAGAAAGTATTTTTTCCAAACGGAAATGTGCTTTTTTGTCTTTGCTAAACCATTCCACTAAGCCCAATCCTTCTGCAAATAAAGAAAGCATTTCAGCTTGATTAGCTTGTTCTTTTCTTGTGTATGGATTTAATACTGTTTGGATTATTTTATCACTGAAAACTAATGTTTTTGTATTTTTTTCTAGAATAACTATTGATTTTTTTTCTAGAAATTTTCTTTTCTTTTCATATAAAATAACTGTTGAATCTGTAAGTCCTGAAAATTTTGACGCAAACCAAAGCTCTTCGTTCAGATCCATGGGGAATAAGCCGTTTTTATAAATAAATGCTTTTTCTTTTTGTTGAAAGCGATTTACAACCATGTGATCTAAGACATTTAACGAGTCAATATTATAATTTAGAGCTTCTAAAATTCTAAAATCGCTCGAATAACGCTCAACAATTATGTGATCTCCTGCTTGATCAGTAATCGTATAAATACGATGAAATTCTTCCTCTAATCCATTCACGATATTTCTATATAAATAGACTTGTGGTTCCGATTGAAGCTGATAAAAATAAGCTGCATTTGGATTTATAGATGTAAAATCTGGTTTAGAAGTACAGCCGAAAAATAAAATAGGGGTTAAACCTAAAAATAGCAAGCGCAAATAACTCATTTTGTCATCTTTAAAAATGATACTTCTTGTTCGGTTAAATGACGGTAATACCCGCGTGGGAGATCTTTTTTTGTAAGCCCTGCATATTGAACACGGTCTAATTTTACAATCTGGAACCCCAATGCTTCAATAAGTCGACGGACAACTTGTTGCTTCCCAGAGCGAATTTCAACACCTACTTCTCTCGAAGTTCCGCCTTCTACATATTCTGCTTTTTCTGCTTTTGTCTTGCCGTCTTCTAAGTCTATTCCTTTTAAAAGTTTTTCTAAATCTTCTTTTGAAACAGGTTTATTCACTTCTATATGGTACATTTTTGCTGCTTGGTAGCGAGGATGCGTTAATTTCTTCGCCATGTCACCATCATTGGTAAATAACAACAGGCCTGTTGTATCTTTTTCCATTTTTCCCATCGGAAAAATTTGTTCCTTACACGCTTTATTTACAAGCGACATAACTGTTTTTCGACCTCTTGGATCGTCTATGGCGGTAATATAACCCTTAGGTTTATTCAATAAAACATAGCGCTTGGTTCCAAGATTAATCGTTTCTCCATCGTATTGAATAACATCTGTAGGCTGGATTTTGAATCCTAATTCCGTGACAACTTTTCCATTGACACTAACAACACCTGTTTGAATTAAAACATCCGCTTCCCTACGAGAGCAAATCCCAGCATTTGACATGTATTTATTCAAGCGAACATTCTCTTCTCTAAAAGACGGAAGAGGATCTCCTTTCTTAACTTTTATTTTATAATCTATGTACTTTCGTTTGTCCCTATCAGTTACTGTTTTCGTTTTGTCAAGCGGGGTTTTCTCCTTTACTTTCTTAGAAATACTTCGAGAGCTAACAGGGGTTTTTTGTACGGTAGGTTTTTTTGTTCTCATGATATAGCTACAAAGATAAGGAAAGAGAAGTGAATGTTGCTATTTTCCTGTTTTTTCAAAAAATAGAAAGGCTAGAAATACAAAAAAATAAATTTTTGAATTCCTATCTTTGCACTATGCTCGAGGATGAAAAAATAAATTTAAGGCAATTTCTACCCTTGAAATACAGTAAAATGTATGTTTTCCGCTTTTGTGTTTACTTTCTTTCTTTTATAATCGCTTTTTATCTGCTGTTTTACCAAAATATAAATAATAATAAACCTAAAGTCAAAGCTGCTCCACGTGAAATTCCCATAAAACAAATTGAACCTTAATGAAACTGCTCTTTTTAACTTTTATTTTGCTTTTTTCAGGTGTAAAAACACACAAGCTTTCCATACATATTTCAGGGATTTCAAAAATAAAAGGCAGCTTATTTATTGCGGTATTTCGAGCAACTGATGATTTTCCAGTTTTCGGAAAACAATTCAAAGGAATTATAAAAGAAGTAGAAGGAAAATCGCAAAATTATAACTTTGATAATTTACCCGAAGGAGAATATGCTCTTGCTATTTATCAGGATGTAAACAGAAATAAAATTTTAGATAAAAATCTACTCGGTGTTCCAACAGAAATTTACGGATTTTCAAATAATGCAAGGCGCTCCTTTAGTGCACCATCATTTCAGGAGGCAAAATTTAAGTTAAATAAAGACCTGCAACAAACTGTTTTTTTGAAGTAAACATTTTTACATTAATAAAATATTTGGGATAGATATAACTTATCATACAAACTAATTCTTCTTAACTTTGTTTTTGATAAAGATAGTTAGCTAAAATGCCCATTAATTTTCCATCTTATTGCTTTGACTTATTTAACCGTAAGCGCCTTAATACAAGCGAAGTTCGTATTGGCACCGTTTTAATTGGTGGTGAAAATCCTCTTTGTTTGCAATCCATGACAACAACTAACACTATGGATACTGAGAAATCAGTTGCGCAATCCATTCGAATGATTGATGCAGGTTGTGAAATTGTTCGCTTAACGGCACCAAGTAAAAATGAAGCCTTAAATCTAAAAAATATCCGTGCTTCACTCATAGAAAAAGGATATTCCGCGCCATTAGTGGCAGACATTCATTTTACCCCAAATGCTGCGGAAATTGCTGCTACACTTGTTGAAAAAGTTCGTGTAAATCCCGGGAATTATGCTGATAAAAAGAAATTTGAGGAAATAATATATACCGATGAAAGTTACGAAGAGGAATTAATACGTATCGAACAGAAATTTACACCCCTGGTTCTTCTTTGCAAGGAAAACGGAACCGCAATGCGAATTGGAACTAACCACGGTTCGCTTTCCGATCGTATTTTGAGCCGTTATGGTGATACTCCTGAAGGCATGGTGGAATCTGCTATGGAATTTATACGTATTTGCGAAAAGAACGATTATTTTGAACTTGTTATTTCCATGAAAGCGAGCAACACCTTAGTAATGGTGCAAGCATACCGTCTTTTGGCTGCTCAAATGCTAAAAAATGAACGATGTTATCCGCTGCATTTGGGAGTCACAGAAGCTGGAGATGGCGAAGACGGACGCATAAAGTCTGCCGTAGGAATTGGTGCCTTATTGGAGGATGGCTTAGGCGATACGATTCGTGTTTCTCTTACAGAAGAACCAGAATTTGAAATTCCTGTTGCACGAAAATTAGCAGAGAAATATAAAAACGAAAATCACTTTCCTTTGGCAGCATTTTCTGGTGCTTTGCCCTACGACCCATTTTCTTACACTCGGCGAATAGCAAAAAGCATTCAAAATATTGGAGGGAAAAACGTGCCTGTTGTAGTAGCCGACTGCTCAAAGAAACAAGAAATTTCACCTGCGAATTTTTATGGGTTTGGTTACAATTATTCAGTTCCTTTAGACAAATGGAACCTTCAAGATTTAGCAGCAGATTACGTTTACATTGGAGAAAATAAACTTAATTTCGAAGTACCTGGTACTTTGGGTGTAATCTGCGATCATAAAAATTGGAGTGCTAATTATAGCAAAAAATCAGGGTTTTATCCACTTGTTTCAGTGGCTGATTTAGATAAATTATCTAGAGATACTATTGCTTTTTGTATTTTAAAAGCCGAGGAAGAAATTCCTGCTAAAATTGGAGATTTCCAAAATTTAATACTTGTTGTAAGAAGTGATTTTTCGAATAAAACTCAGTTATTTCGCAAATTTTTTATTGAGCTTTCGAGAATGAATTTTGAGCACCCTGTTCTTCTTCAATACAACTCTGATGAAAAAGATTCAGAAACATTTATCTTGAACGTTTCGAGTGATGCTGGATCAATTTTAATTGATGGTTTTGGTGACGGTCTTTGGCTGAAATCAATCCAAGCGCCAACCCTTGTAAATGCTACTAGTTTTGGGATTTTGCAAGCAACACGAACTCGGATTTCAAAAACGGAGTACATCTCTTGCCCTTCATGTGGTAGAACATTATTTGATTTACAAGAAACTACAACAAAAATTCGGCAACGAACAGCACATTTAAAAGGATTAAAAATTGGTATAATGGGTTGTATTGTCAATGGCCCCGGAGAAATGGCAGATGCAGATTATGGCTATGTTGGCACAGGCCCTGGGAAAATTAATCTCTACAAAGAAAGAAATGTTGTAAGGAAGAATGTTGCAGAAGCAGAAGCAGTGCAAGCATTAATCGACCTCATCAAAGAAAATGGCGATTGGGTGGAATTAACACATTGATATTTGTAACTAAGTTTTATATTTACACTACACTATAAAAATCTTCCTATGAAAAAACTATTTTTTTTAAGCACAATTTTATTGTTTTTAGGAACAACAAATGCTCAGAAAGTTTATTCTGTTAAATACCAAAGTCAAGCTGACGTAAAAGTTTTTGTTGTAAAATACGAGAGCCAAGCTGATCTTAAAGTATATAAAGTTGACTATGAAAGTCAAGTTGGAAATAACGATGGAAAATGGTATTTCGTGAACTACGAAAGCCAAGCGAAGAAAAAACTCTTTTTTGTAGATTACGAAAGTCAAGCAGATTTAAAAATCTTTTTTGTGGATTACCAAAGTCAAGCTGGCTGGAAAAACAGTTCAAAAAAACAGCTCTTGTATTAAAGCACTTGGAGAAACTAGAAATTCTTGCCGTTCTTCTCGGTTTTATTTACCTATTTTTAATAGCGCGTAAAAAACGTCTTGCTTGGATATTTGGAATAATAAGTTCTATGCTCTACTGTTATATTTGCAGCAAGAGTAATCTCACTATTCAAGCTTTACTTCAATTAATTTATGTTTTTTTAGGCGTTTTTGCATTTTATAAGTGGGGGAAGCAAGTAGAAATTCAAATAAGAACTATTTCCTGGAAAAAGCATCTTTTAGCACTTATAATTGGATCAATAAGTAGTTTTGCTCTTGGGAGCATTTTTGCAAAAAATGGACAGTTTTTGCCATTTTTAGATGCTTTTATAGCAGTTTTTGCCATTTTTTCGACATTTTTGGCACTAAAAGGGATTTTAGAGAATTGGATTTATTGGATAATTTTGAACCTTCTTTCGATGTATTTATTTTGGGAGAAAGGTTTAAATTTTTCTGTTTTTCTGTTTTTTGGCTTTGCCCTTACGGCAGTTTATGGTTTTTATCAGTGGAAGAAAGAATTGAAAGATGGACAAACAACTTAAAATTGCTTTTACCGGGCCAGAATCTAGTGGTAAAACAACCATGGCAGAATTAATTGCCGAAGAATATTCTACTTCTTTTATTCCTGAATACGCAAGAGAATTTTTAAATGATAAAATAACTTACACACTTGCTGATTTAGATAAAATTGCTGAACAGCAGGTAGAACTTTGTAAGTCCTCAAAGAACAAGTTGTTGATTTCAGATACTGAAATGGCTGTCATGCTTATTTGGTCGCAGGAAAAATTCAAGGAAGTATCACCAATAATACAAAATTTTTGGGAATCGCAGGATTTTGATCACCTTTTCCTCTGTGCGCCAGATATTCCTTGGGAAGCAGATAAACTTAGAGAAAATCCCTTGGA
>Ga0114980_10000195_pt1 | contig 41751 bp, 41 predicted proteins | sample S_140806_EF_Meta_FD_87018 | JGI IMG/M metagenome (GOLD analysis project Ga0114980, IMG submission 87018) | Freshwater microbial communities from Lake Simoncouche, Canada to study carbon cycling - S_140806_EF_MetaG | ecosystem: Environmental > Aquatic > Freshwater > Lake | place: Lake...
CTGGTCGCCGGTGTAGGCGTGGATGGTGGTCATATAGCCGCGCTCGATGCCGAACAGGTCGTGCAGGACCTTGGCCACCGGGGCCAGGGCGTTGGTGGTGCACGAGCCGTTGGAGACGATGATGTCCTCGGCGGTCAGGGTCTCATGGTTGACCTTGTAGACGATGGTCTTGTCGGCGCCGTCGCAGGGGGCCGAGACCAGCACGCGTTTCGCACCGGCGGTCAGGTGGGCCGAGGCCTTTTCCTTCGTCGTGAAGATGCCGGTGCATTCGAAGGCGATGTCGACGTTCAGTTCCTTGTGCGGGAGCCTGGACGGGTCGCGTTCGGCGGTGACCCTGATCTTGCCCATGCCCACATCGATCCAGCCGTCGCCATGTTCGATCGTGCCGGGGAAGCGGCCGTGGACGGAGTCATACTTCAGCAGATGGGCGTTGGTCTCGACCGGGCCCAGATCGTTGATCGCCACCACCTCGATGTCGCGACGGCCATGCTCGACGATCGAGCGCAGGACGAGGCGGCCGATGCGGCCGAAACCATTAATGGCGACGCGGACGGTCATGGGGCGGTCTCCGGAAGAAGCGGTGTCAGGGTTGGCGCTTCAATGAAGCCGACGGGCGCGGTGATCAACCCCGCGCCTGTAACAAGGCGTGATCGACTGTAACGCTTCGGGCGGTCAGTCGTCGGCGCGGAGGGGCAGTTCCAGCCGCGCGACGAGGCCGCCCTCGCTCCCGTTCGCAAGGGTCACGTCGCCGCCGTGGGCGCGTGCCGCCTGACGGGCGACGGTCAGGCCGAGGCCCGCCCCGCCGGTCTCGCGACTGCGCGAGCGTTCGGCGCGGTGGAAGGGCTCGAACACGGCCTCCAGTTCGTCGTCGGGCAGGCCGGGGCCGTCGTCCTCCACCGTGACCACGGCGCGGCCGTCCTGTGCGAAGGCCTTCACCCGGGCCGCGCCGCCGTATTTGACGGCGTTGGCGATCAGATTGGCGAGGGCGCGTCGCAGGGCGGCGGGATCGGCCTCGACGGGTAACTCGCCGCCGCCGTCAAAGGTCACGGCCCCGCCGGTTTCAGCGAAGCCGGCCGCGCAGTCGGCCGCCAGGGCGTCGAGATCGAAGGCCTCGGACCGGTCCGGCGTCGCCTCGCCGCGGACATAGGCCATGGCCTGGCCGATCAGGGCGTCCATCTCCTCGATATCGGCGGCCATGCGGTCGCGCACGGCCCCGGGGGCCTGTTCGGCCCGGAAGCGGAGACGGGTCAGGGGGGTGCGCAGGTCGTGGGCGATGGCGGCGACGGTCTGGGTGCGCCGGCGCATGTGGTCTCGCAGCGAGGCCTGCATGTCGTTGAAGGCGTGGATGGCGGTGCGCACCTCGGACGGGCCGGACGGGGTCAGGGGCTCGGCCTCGGGGTCGGCACCCAGACGTTCGGCAGCCTCGGCGAACACCCGGATCGGCCGGGTCAGCCGTCGCGCCATCCACCACACCAGCGGGGCCAGAAGCAGCAGGGAGATGACCAGGGCCAGCAGAATGCGCTGCTGCCAGGGCGACAGCAGGCCGCGTGGCGGCTCGATGGTGGCCCAGCGGCCGTCCGGCTGACGGACCGAGGCCGAGAAGGGGGCGAAGGTCAGGCGGTCGGCCCGGACGGTGAACTGACGGGTCTCCCGGTCGATGACGAAGGCCTCGCCCTCCGGACCGGGCGGCCCGTTGTGGTGCATCCGCAGCTGGGCCTCGATGTCGGCACCGCGACGCACGATCACCGTCGGTTCGGACGAGGGCGGCGGAACAGGGATCACGACACCGGGCGCTGCAGCCGACGGGGCGGGTGGCGCGTCCGGCTCGACCCTGTCCGGACCTCCGTCGGGGCGTAACTCTGGACGCACCAGGACGAAGTCCACCCGCCCGTTGACGGAGAGGTCCTCATCAGGGCCGGGCGCGCGCCGGCGACCCTGGCCGTGGTCGACCGTGACCCTGACAGCCTCCGGCTCCACCCCCAGCCGCTGGGCGAGCCCGGCTCGGATCGCCAGGGCCATGGGGTCCAGCCCGTTGTCGATCTCCGGCTCCGGCGGGCGGTCGACGATCCGGCGGCGCAGGGCGCGGCCGTCGGCGGTCTCGGCCGGCTCGCCCTTGAGGGCGTCTGCCGCAGCCCCGATGCTGAAGCCGGCGGGTCGTGGCTCGGGGGCCAGGACCACCACGCCGAAGGCCACCGCCTGGGACATGATCACCGCCAGCACGGCCAGGGCCGCCACCTGAACCATGACCGGGAAGGATGATGGCCGCCTCATGCGGCACCCCCCGCCGAGCCGTTCTGGCGCTCCACCCGCACATCGAACATATAGCCCTCACCGCGCAGGGTCTGGATCATCGCCAGGCCTGAGCCGTCGTCGAGCTTCTTGCGCAGGCGGCTGATCTGCACGTCCATGGCGCGATCGAAGACATCGGCGTCGGCACCGCGCGCCCGTTCCAGCAACTGGTCGCGTGTCAGCAACCGGCCGGGGCGCTCGGCAAAGGCGCGCAGCAGGGCGAACTCCCCGGCCGACAGGGCGACGGCGCGGCCATCCGGCCGGGTCAGGTCCCGGCGCAGAAGGTCCAGCCGCCAACCGGCAAAGGTCAGGGCCGGCCCTTCGGCGGCCTCGTCCTCGCGCGGTCGCCGCAGCACGGCCCTGACGCGGGCCAGCAGTTCGCGAGGGTTGCAGGGCTTGGCCAGATAGTCGTCCGCGCCGAGTTCCAGCCCGATGATCCGGTCGGTGTCCTCTCCCATGGCCGACAGCATGACGATCGGGGGCCCCTTGCCGGCCAGGCGACGGCAGACCGACAGCCCGTCCTCGCCGGGCATCATCAGATCCAGCACGATCAGGTCGGGTGTCTGTTGCGCCATGGCCCTGTCCATCTCGGCGGCCGAGGCCGCGCCGACGGCGTCATAGCCATGCAGGAGCAGATAGTCGCACAGCACCTCGCGGATACCGGGGTCGTCGTCGACGACGAGAATACGAGGGGCGGTGTCGGCTGACATGGACCCATTGTGACGAACCTGACGCTCGCCGTCATTTCAGCTTTGAAACAATCCGCGCGACGGCTGAAACACTCCGGCAAGCCGGCTGTGGTCGAACAGGGGCAGAACAACAACGGGAGCCGACCGCTCATGCTGACCCTGATCGCCCTTTCCGCCGCCCTGATGCAGCAGACACCGGCTCCGCCGGCTCCGCCGGCCCCGCCTGAGGTCCGTACCCGGATCATGCTGATGGGGGCTGATGGACCCGGCGGCCTCGACAAGGATGGCGACGGCCAGATCACGCGCGAGGAGTTCGCTGCGCCGATGAACGACCATTTTGCCCGTATGGACACGAACAGCGACGGTCGCCTGTCGACCGAGGAACTGTCGGCAGGCCATGTCGAGATGGCGGGCGGGGATCACAACGTCATGATGATGCATGGTCCCGGTGGCCCGGGCGAGCGGCATATCGAAATTCGTCGTGTCGGTGGCGGAGAGCCGGGTGCAGGCATCGAGCGGGTGGTTACCCAGACACTATTCATCGACGGCGAGCCCGGCGCAGACGGCCGGCGTGAGATCGTGATTCACGGCGGCCCCGACGGTCCCGATGGCCACCGCGAGACCTGGGGAGAATGGTCGGCCCGACATGGTCAGCAGCCGGGCGGAGGTCACGGTTCCGCCGGTGCGCCGCCGCGGATCGAGGTGCGCCGGGCAGACGGGCCGGGCGGTGAGCCCCGGGTGATGGTCTTCACGGGCCCCGAGGTGCTGGCTGAAGTCGGCGGGGCGATGGGCGAGGGCGGGCCGGGCCAAAGGATCGAGATCAGGCGCGTCGGAGGGCCCGGCGGCGAGAACGACCTCGACTCCGACAACGACGGCAAGATCAGCGAGGCCGAGTTCAGTGCGCCCCTGCGCGAGGCGTTCGCGCGGATGGATGCGGATCGTTCGGGTTTCATCGAGCCGGGCGAGCGCGGCTCCGGCGATGGCACCGAGGTCTTTGTTCACCGCATTGAAATGCGACAGAATAGTGAAGACTGATCCGTACGGCGGCCTGGTGGATTGAACCAAGGGCCCGGTGCCCTCTAATGGCGTCATGATCCTGCGACGTCTCTTTCGGATGCTGACGATCCCGGCGGCGATGAGTCTTGCGCTCATCGCCGCGCCCGTTTCTGCAGCCGGCCCGGGGGTGCCCCTTGGTGTTTCGGCCGCGCCAGTCGCGGTCAGCCCTGAGCGGGCGCGGATGAACCAGCGGGTCTTCGACCGGGTCTGGAACGAGGTGCGCAGCCAGTATTACGATCCCGATCTGCATGGGGTGGACTGGAATGCCGCACGCCGGACCTGGCGGCCGGTTGCGCTCGCAGCCCCGGACGACCGCACCCTGTATCAGGCGATCGGCGACATGCTGGACCTGCTGGATGACGATCATGCCGGTGCCGCTTCGCCGGCTGTGGCCCGCCGTCAGGACACTCTGCGCAAGCGCCGCCCGGCCATCGGCCTCTTCCTGCGGGCGGAACCCTCGGGCGAGACCTGGCTGATTGAGGAGGTCCGGCCGGATTCGCCGGCCGCCGAGGCCGGGGTGGAGGTGGGCTGGAGGCTGATGACCGGCGAGGGGGCGCTTTGGACGCCGGATCAGGATATCGCCGAGGGCCAGTCCGTGACCCTGTCGCTGATCGACGGCGACGGTGCCGCGCGGCCCCTGACCCTGACCCCTCGCATGATGGAGCCGATCCCCGCCTTCGTTGCCGACCGTTCAAGATCGGGGGTGCTGGTGCTGAGGGTGGACGGCTTTGAGCTGGGGCTGGGTCGCTGGATGGGCGAGCAGCTGCAAGACCTGCCGCCTGAGACGGATGTCGTCATCGACCTGCGGGGCAATCCCGGCGGACGGCTGGCGGAGGCGGATGCTGTGCTCAGCTGCTTCCTGCCGCTTGACCGGCCTTGGGCCGCCCGGACGGGGCGGTCGGGTCGGCGCATGGAGTTGCGCACGGCGGGTGGATGCGGGACGCTGCAGGTGCCGGTCGCGAATGATGTGGCCGTGCTCGTCGACGGCAACAGCCGCAGCGCTGCTGAACTGACCCCCGCTGCCCTTCAGGAGGCGCGCCGGGCGGTCGTTGTCGGAGCCCCGACCGCGGGGGCTGTGTTGATATCGCAGGAAACGCGGCTGCCGGACGGCGGACGCCTGAGCCTCAGCCGTGCCGACTTTGTCACCTCGGGCGGGGTCCGGCTGGAAAAGCGCGGCGTCACGCCTGATGTGGCCGCGCCCGTGACTCTGGAGGACCGGCTTGCCGGCCGGGATCCCGGTCTGGACGCCGCCCTGGCGGCCTTGGCCGAGCCCCGTTCCCAGCCTGCTATGGCGCTTCAGGCCGCTCCGGCGCTTTAGCCCGCGACGACCCTGATCCGGGATGCCGCCTCTCGCGCCCGCTCGCGGGCCTGCTCAACCGTCTCGCCGCGCGCCGTGGCCACGCCCATGCGGCGGGTGACGAAGCTTTCGGGCTTGCCGAACAGGCGCAGGTCGGCTGTCGGCACCGACAGGGCCTCGGCCACGCCCTCATAGGCCACCCCGACAGTGTCCATGCCGCCATAGATCACCGCACTGGCACCGATGTCGCGCTGGCTGACATCGACGGGCAGGCCTAGGATGGCGCGGGCGTGCAGGGCGAACTCGCTCATGGTCTGGGTGGCCAGGGTCACCAGACCGGTGTCGTGCGGGCGAGGCGACACCTCCGAGAACCAGACCTGGTCGCCCTTCACGAACAGTTCGACCCCGAATACGCCGAGTCCGCCCAGCGCATCGGTGACCTTGCGGGCAATGTCCCGGGCCGAGGCGAGGGCGGCGGGCGTCATGGCCTGCGGCTGCCAGCTCTCGACATAGTCGCCCTTGACCTGACGGTGGCCGATGGGGGCGCAGAAGTCGGTGCACACGGCGCCGTCACGCAGCGAGCGGACGGTCAGCAGGGTGATCTCGAAGTCGAAATCGATCCGGCCTTCGACGATCACGGTCGCCGTCTCCACCCGTCCGCCGGACTGGGCATAGGTCCAGGCGTTGGTGGCGTCCTCGATCGCATCGATCATCGACTGGCCCTTGCCCGAGGACGACATGACCGGCTTGATGAAGACCGGGAGGCCGATGCGGTGCGCGGCCTCGGCCAGTTCGGCGGCGGACGTGGCGAAGGCATAGGGGCTGGTCGGCAGGCCCAACTCCTCGGCCGCCAGCCGGCGGATGCCCTCGCGGTTCATGGTCAGCTGGGTCGCGCGTGCAGTCGGAATCACCGTCGCCAGCCCCGCCGCCTCGATCTGCGCCAGCACATCCGTGGCGATGGCCTCGATCTCCGGCACGATGATGTGCGGGGCCTCGGCCATGATGACGCCATTGAGGATATGCGGATCGGTCATCGGGATGACGTGGCTGCGGTGCGCCACCTGCATGGCCGGGGCGTTGGGATAGCGGTCGACGGCGATGACCTCGGCCCCCAGCCGCTGCAGCTCGATGGCGACTTCCTTGCCGAGCTCTCCCGCGCCAAGAAGCATGACGCGGACGGCGCTGTCGGAGAGGGGGGTGCCGAGGCGCATGGTCAGAGCCGCCCCTTCACCGCCGCGACCACCGCGTCCGTCGTGATGCCGAATTTCTCGTACAGGACCTCGGCCGGGGCGCTGGCACCGAAGCCGGTCATGCCGATGAAGGCACCGTCCTCGCCGATGAACCGCTCCCAGCCCTGCTGGACGGCGGCCTCGACGGCGATGCGGACGGTGCCGCGACCGATGACGCTGTCCTGGTATGTCTTCGGCTGCTGGAAGAAGAGCTCGCAACAGGGGACCGAAACGACTCGGGTCGGCACGCCTTCGGACTCGAGGATGTCGGCCGCGGCGAGCGCGAGCGCCAGTTCCGTGCCGGTGCCGAACAGGGTGACCCTGGCCGCGCCCTTGGCGGCGCGGATCTCATAGGCCCCCTTGGCCGACAGGTTCGTGTCCGAGGCCACGGTGCGAACGGCCGGGGTCTTCTGGCGCGAAAGGGCCAGGGCCGAGGGCGCGGTCTTGTGCTCCAGCGCCACCTGCCAGCACTCCATCGCCTCGACCGTATCGGCAGGGCGGAAGACCAGCAGGTTCGGGATGGCGCGCAGGGCGGCCAGATGTTCGACCGGCTGGTGGGTCGGCCCGTCTTCGCCGAGGCCGATACTGTCGTGGGTCAGGACGTGGATGGCCCGGACGCCCATCAGGGCACCGAGGCGGATCGCCGGGCGGCTGTAGTCCGAGAACACCATGAAGGTGCCGCCGTAGGGGATGATCCCGCCGTGCAGGGCCATACCGTTCATGGCCGCGGCCATGCCGAACTCGCGGATGCCCCAGTTGACGTAGCGACCCTCATACGTCGGGGCGTCGAAGATCGGCGTGCCCTTGACGAAGGTGTTGTTCGAGCCGGTCAGGTCGGCCGAGCCGCCGACCAGTTCGGGGATGGCGGCGAACAGTTCGTCCAGCGCCACACCCGACGACTGGCGCGTGGCCTGGGCCGGCTTCGTCTCGACCAGTTCGGCGATCTTTGCATTCAGGGCGTCGAAGGCACCGGCGGGCAGGTCGCCCTTCATGGCGCGGGTGAAGTCCGCCGCCTGTGACGAGGCTTTCAACCGGGCCTCCCAGGCCTTCCGCTCTTTCGCGCCGCGTCGGCCGACCTTCTTCCAGGCCTTGTCGATCGCCTCGGGCAGTTCGAACGGCGCGTGCGTCCAGGCCAGGCCCAGCCGCGTGGCGGCGACTTCCGCCGCGCCGAGGGCCGCGCCGTGGGTCTTGTGGCTGCCTTCCATGGTGGCGGCACCACGGCCGATCTTCGTCTTGCAGGCGATCAGGGTCGGCCTGTCCTGACGGGTCGCCCACTGCAGGGCCGATTTGATGGCCTTCATGTCGTGGCCGTCGATGACCTTGACCGCCCAGCCGGCGGCCTTGAAGCGCGCCTTCTGGTCGGTGGCGTCCGACAGGGACACGGCCCCGTCGATGGTGATGGCATTGTCGTCCCACAGTACGGTCAGCTTGTTGAGCTGATAGCGCCCGGCCAGGGCGATGGCTTCCTGCGACACGCCCTCCATCAGGCAGCCGTCGCCGGCGATGACCCAGGTGCGGTGGTCGACGAGCTCAGCCCCGTATTTGGCCGCCAGATGGCGCTCGGCCATGGCGAAGCCGACGCTGTTGGCCAGGCCCTGACCCAGCGGCCCGGTGGTGGTCTCGACGCCCGGCATATGGCCGAACTCGGGGTGACCCGCTGTTCGGGAACCCCACTGACGGAAGTTCGACAGCTCCGCCTTCGTCGCGGCCTTGTAGCCGGTCAGGTGCAGCAGGCTGTAGATCAGCATCGAGCCGTGGCCGGCCGACAGGATGAAGCGGTCGCGGTCGGCCCAGTCCGGGCGGCTGGCGTCGAACTTGAGAAATTTCGAGAACAGCACCGTAGCCACATCGGCCATGCCCATGGGCATGCCGGGGTGACCGCTTCTTGCCTTTTCGACTCCATCCATCGAGAGCACCCGGATGGCGTCGGCCATCTGCCTGGGCGTAGCTTTTTCGGATACGGTCTTGCTGTCGGCCACGGGCGGCACTTTCGTCGAGAGGCGGAAAAAGGGAGGCGCGCCGCTTTACCCCGACGCGTCGGCGGGTTCTATACGGATTCTGGAGGATGTGACCCGAATGGACGCTGCATCGGCCGCCAAGGACCGTGTCGACCGCGCATTGGTGCTGCTGGAACGCCGCCTGCTCGATCTAAAGAGCCGGGCGGCCGGGGCCAGCCGGGTGCCGGACGACGACCTGTTCGCGCCTGAGCCCTCGACCGAAACCGACCGCGCGCGCATCCACGAGCTGGAGGCCGCGGGCCGCGATGCCGCCGAAACCCTGTCCCACGCCGCCGACGCCATCCGCGCCGCCCTGGCGGAACAGGAAACGCGCTGATGGCGACCGTGACCGTCGAGATCAACGGCCGTCCCTATGCCGTCGGTTGTGCCGACGGCCAGGAGGAGCGGGTCCGCATTCTGGCAGAACAGTTCGATGGCCATGTGCGCCAGGTTTCGGCGGAGGTCGGCCATGTCGGCGACCTCCGGCTGTTCCTGATGGCCGGCCTGATGCTGGCCGACGAACTGCATGAGGTCCGGCTCGGCAATCCGGTGGCCCCTACCGTTGCCCCCGCCGCCTCGAGTGACGGTGTGGCCGAGGCGCTGAATGCCGTGGCGGCCCGACTGGAGAAGATCGCTCAGGGTCTTTGACCCCGGCCATTGTTCCGCCCGGGCTTAGGGACTATCTTTCCCGACGGCGGGTCCTGCTGCGGCTCTCGTCGAAGGCAACATTTCCTCGCGACCTTAATTCACTCGAAGGGAGCTGTCCCTGATCAGGCCCGTGGGCCTGGGCACACGGCGCCCACCTGGCTACCCAGGTCGAGAGGATTTAAACGCCCTTCACGGCTCTTGTGGCGCCGCCAACATTTTTCCTCCCATGACTGACAAACGTGAGCTCAGATCGGTCATGCGGGCGACGCGCAAGCGTCTGGCCGCGCTCGATGCCGGTGCGGCCGACCGCGCCGCCGGACAGGCCGACGCCCTGCCGCCCGGCCCGATCGTGGCGGTCTATCGCGCGATCGGCTCGGAACTGGACGTTGAGGCCCTTTCGCTGGCGCTGATTGAGGCCGGTCGCGAACTCTGCCTGCCGGTCGTCATCGAGCGGGACGCGCCGATGATCTTCCGGCGCTGGTCGCCCGGCGAGCCGCTGGAGTTGGATGAGGCGGGCGTGCCGGCACCGTTTCCGCTCGCCGAGGTGGTCGATCCCGACCTGATCCTGACCCCGTTGCTGGCCTTCGACCTCCGGGGCGGACGTCTGGGGCAGGGCGGGGGCTATTACGACCGGACGTTCGCGGCCCGGCCCGACGTCACCCGGATCGGCTTCGCCTATGCGGGGCAGGAGGTCGATGATCTGCCGGTCGAGCCCCACGACGTCCGTCTGCATGGCGTTCTGACCGAGACCGGCTATAGACCCTTCGCATGAGACTGGCTTTTTTCGGTGATGTCGTCGGCAAGTCCGGACGGGACGGCCTGAGCGATCACCTGCCGGGCCTCAAGCGCGACCTGAAACTCGATTTCGTGGTGGTCAATGCCGAGAACGCCGCCGGCGGGTTCGGCATCACCGAGAACACCGCGCGCGAGCTGTTCATGGCCGGGGCGGACTGCCTGACGCTCGGCAACCATAGCTGGGACCAGCGCGAGGCCCTGACCTATATCGTGCGCGAGCCGCGCCTGATCCGCCCCGCCAACTATCCCCGCCTGATGGACGCGCCGGGTGCGGGTGCCAATCTGTTCGAGACCCAGAGCGGCAAGACCGTGCTGGTCATGAATGTGCTGGGCCGCATCCACATGGACCCGATGGACTGCCCGTTCAGCGCCGTCGAAAAGGAACTGGCCGCCTGTCCGATGGGGGCCGCCGCCGACGCCATCATCGTCGACATGCATTGCGAGGCGACCTCCGAGAAGATGGCCATGGGGCATTTCTGCGACGGCCGCGCCTCGCTGGTGGTGGGCACCCACACCCATGTGCCCACCGCCGACTGTCAGATCCTGCCCGGCGGCACGGCCTACCAGACCGACGCCGGCGGCTGTTGCGACTACGATTCGGTGATCGGCAACGAGAAGGAAGAGCCCCTGCGGCGCTTCACCACCCGCCTGTCCGGTGGCCGCTATACCCCGGCGCATGGTCCGGCGACGATCTGCGGCGTCTATGTCGAGACCGACGACAGGACCGGACTGGCGACGCGGGTCGAACCGATCCGGGTGGGCGGGCGATTGAGCCAGGCGGTTCCCGTGGCCCACTGAACCATGCTGAACGTGCCCTGCGGGGTTGACTATATTTCGATGATTAGCTAATCATCGACTCATGAGCAGTGTGTTCAAGGCCCTCGCTGATCCGACCCGCCGCAAGGTGCTGGAGCTGTTGCGCCAGCGGCCGATGACGGCCGGGGAGCTCAGCGAACATTTCCCTGTGTCCAAGCCGACGATGTCTGCCCATTTCAACGTCCTGCGCGAGGCCGATCTGGTTGATGCGCACAAACAGGGCACGACCATCACCTACCGCCTCAAACTGTCGGTTCTGGAGGACGCCCTGCTGGGTTTCGCCCAGACCTTCGGCTTCGGTTCCCTGAACGACCGCCCCGCCGGGGATCCTGTCCCCGCGCCCAGCAAGGAAATCCTCTGATGATCGTCAAACGCTTCGGCCCCGCCATCGCGCTGGCCATCTCCTTTCTCGCCCTCGCCGCGGCCCTGCGCTACGCCGGTTCGCAAGGGATTATCGGCGAAGACGTTGCGACCCGGGCGGTCCAGGTCGTGATCGGCCTCGGCCTCGCCGCCTATGCCAACGTCATTCCCAAACAGGTCGGCGGTCGCCGCGGATCGATCGAGGCCGAGACGCGGGCCCAGGCGGCCCAGCGGGTCGGCGGCTGGTCGATCACCCTTGCCGGCCTTATCCACGCGGGGCTGTGGGCTTTCGCGCCCCTGTCACTCGCCATCCCTGCCTCGATGGTCGTGGTCGGCGGCGCGGTCATGCTGACGCTAGGCTACGCCGTATGGTGTTTCACCGTGCGTCGGTCCGACAGCCCCGGCGGGGCCTGATCAGGCCGCCACCACCCTCGCGTCACCGCTGGCCACAGCGTATTTCGCCCGCGTGCTCAGCGTCCCGCCGCGCTCCGACACCTTGTCCAGCACCTTGAACTCGGTCTGCCACCGTTCCGGCGTCACGTCGCAGACGACATAGCCGCGCTGGGCGTTGTTGAACTTCAGGAACGGATTGTCGGCGAGGTAGCGCCGTCCGTCGGCGCGCTGGTCCTGACCGTCGCCGGACGAGCTTATCGAGGTGGTGACGAACTCCGACGCGATCGGCGCGCCCTCCGGGTTGCGGCCGTCGAGATGAAGTTCACCGGCGTAGTTCTGATGCTCGTCGCCGGTCAGGACGATGGTGTTGCCAATCCCGCGATCCTTCAACCGCCGCAGCAGGCGCTGGCGGGGGATGGCGTAGCCGGCCCAGGTGTCGAGGTTGTAGCCGGGCTCGGGTCCCTCCTTGCGATCCAGGTCCATGACCATGATCTGCTGGGCCAGCACCTTCCATTGAGCGTTGGTGCGGTCGAGGTTCTGGTAAAGCCAGGCTTCCTGCGCCTGGCCCAGTACCTGGGCGTCAGCGGCGGTCACCGCAGGGCAGGTCGTCGCCCAGGCGTCGTTGCAGGGCTGGTCGGAGCGGAACTGGCGCGTGTCGAGGAAGTTGAGGTCCAGCAGGTCGCCCCAGGCGGCGTGGCGGTACAGCTGGATATCGACGCCGCGCGGGAAGGCCGACCGGCGCAGCGGCATGTTCTCGTAATAGGCCTGGGCGGCGGCCTGACGGCGAAGGGCGAAGACTTCGGGCGGGGTGCCGTCCTGGTCGAGGGCCTGGACCCAGTTGTTGTCGATCTCGTGATCGTCCCAGGTGCAGAACCAGGCCGTGGAGGCGTGACAGGCTTGCAGATCAGTATCCATCTTGTACTGGGCGTAGCGACGACGGTAGTCATCCAGCGAGTATATTTCGCCGCCGAAATGCTGGCGTGCGTTTTCTGTCGTGCCGGTGGGGCCGTTGAAGGTGCGGTTGCCGCGTCCTTCATAGATATAGTCGCCATAGCAGTAGATGAAGTCGAACTGCTCTTGCGACGCCTTGCGGTGCGCGGTGTAAAAGCCCTGCTCATAGGCTTGGCAACCCAGAACGCCGAAGCGGGCCTTGGCGACGGCGGCCCCCACGGCCGGGGCGGTCACCGCGCGGCCGGTGGCGCTGCGCTCGCGGCCGGCATTGAAGCGGTAGAAATACTCGCGCCCGGCCTCCAGTCCCTCGACCTCGACGTGGACGGAATGGGCCAGTTCGGGCCGGGCGACGACATCTCCGGCGCGCACCACGGTGGCGAAGCTCCGGTCGGCCGCGACCTCCCACTTCACCGGCACCGGGGCCGTCGGCATGCCGTGGCCAATCTCGAGCGGGCGCGGGGCCAGCCGGGTCCAGATGACGAAGCCGTCCGGGAGGGGGTCGCCGGCGGCGATGCCCAACTGAAACGGGTATTCCGCGAACACGGGGTCGGCCAGGGCCTGTTGCGATGAACCGGCCACGACGCCGCCGGCACCGAGGCCCAGCAGAAGTCCGCGGCGGGACAGGGAATCGAACGGGCGCATCGGGACCTCCTGGCTGGATAACCCGAACTAGACCGGAAATGTGACGGTCGTCACGCCCTCGGTCGGCGTCGTAACCTCAGCCGCATCGGTCGACTGCTGCGCAGGGTAATCTGGTGTGTCGGCACGGGCTCCGGGCCGAAGGTCTCGACGATGTCCGCCTGGGCCATGATGGTCGCCAGCGCAATCATCGCCTCCTGCAGGGCGAAGGCGGCACCGATACAGACGCGTGGCCCTGCGCTGAACGGGATATAGACGTAGCGGTCGATCGACTTGCGGTTCTCCGGCAGGAAGCGCTCGGGCCGGAAGGCCTCCGGATCGTCCCAAAGCAGCTTGTGTCGATGCAGGATCCACGGCGACACCACCACCGCCGTGCCTTTGGGAATCGGCTGGCCGTTGATGACATCCGGCGCGAGCGCCCGTCGGGCCATGGTTGGAGCCGGCGGGAACAGGCGCATCGTCTCTTCCAGCACGGCCCGCGTCCAGGGCAGCCGCTCGGCCCAGTCCGGCAAGGCCGGGTCGAAGCCATCGGCCTCGGCCTGCAAGCGCGCCGCGATGTCCGGGGTGCGCGACAGCAGATGCAGGGCCCAGCCCAGGGCCCGCGCCGTGGTCTCGTGACCGGCCAGGATGAAGGTCAGGATATTGGCGGCGACCTCGCGGTCGGACAGCCCACCCCGGGCGTCGTCCTCCTCGTCGCGTGCCGACAGCAGGGCGGTCAGAAGGTCGTCCGGCGCCGCCTGACCTGAGGCCAGCTTCGCCCGCCGCCCGGTCACCAGCGAGGCGACCCGCTCCTCAAAAAATTGCGCCGAGCCGCCACTCAGCATCCGTCCGACCCGGGGAATCCAGTTCGGCGCGCCCAGGACGTCCAGCGGATCGATCCGGGCCCCGATCGACAGATAGCGGTTCAGCGCCGCCTCGAAATCGGCGGCGTCGTCCTCCAGTTCGTCCGAGAACAGGGTGGCCGACAGGATTTCGAAGGTCAGGGTCGACATCTGGGTGTCGACCTCCAGCCAGGACTGGCTGTCGGTCAGCTTCCAGCCCGCCACCCGCTTGGCGCAGACCTCGGCCATGCGGCGGGTCAGGGCGGCGGTGCGCGCGGGCGTGAACAGCGGGGCGAGGATTCGCCGGGCGCGGCGCCAGTCCGTACCCTCGGTCAGCAGCAGTCCCTCGGCCAGCAGCGGCCCGAGAATGATCCTTTGCAGCCGTCCCTTTTCATAGTTGGCGGCATTGTCGGTCAGGACGTGACGGACCCCGGCCGGATTGCTGACCACCATCACCGCGCCGAATCGCCCTTGGCCAAACAACTGCGGCTCGGCGAAATGCCGGTCGGACCAGATCAGCAGCGGATCGCGCCAGCTCTGGTAGAGGAATGGGACCAGCGACAGCGGCTTCTTGCGCCGCGGCGGGGACCACGGACGGAATGCCTTCGCTTGAGGGGTGGGTGCAACCGAGAGATCGTCAGCCATGACTGGACGCTACGCCCCCTTTGTGTGGCGGGAAAGGCGGTGCGTCAGTTCGCCGGGGTCGGCCGCCACGCCCGCATTTCAGCGATCTCGCGGGTCTGCGAATCCTTGACCACCTGCGCCATGCGGCGGATTTCCGGGTCGCGGGACTGCGCCAGGGCGACGTCGGCCATGGCCACGGCACCGCGGTGGTGTTCGATCATCTTGGCGATATAGGCCTCGTCGACCGTCTCGCCGGACGCACTGGCCATGCCGGTATGCATCGCGGCCTCCGAGGCGGCGAAGGCCTTGTCGCCCGGCGTCACACCGTGGCCGCCGGCGGCATGACCGGAGGTCGAGACATCGCCCGATTTCACCGTGGCAGAATGGTTCGCCGCCGAGGCATCGCGCAGCGCCTGCTGGACAGGATCGCCGCCGCCGTCGCAGGCCGTCAGGACCACCATCAGTCCGAGTCCGATCAGGAGATGTTTCATGCGACGGCCTCGATCCAGTTCGGCATCCAGCTTTCGTGCATCTCGCGCAGGTGGTCCAGCGGAAGCCTGAACAGATCACCGGACGAAAAGTCGCGGCCCACGGCGCGGCCGACCACCGAGGCATGCAGGCCGGCGGCCTGCGCCGCGGCGATGATCCCGGTCGCGTCCGCCACGGCCACCAGATAGCGAGCCTGGTCCTCGCCGAAGAGGAAGATGTGGGCGTGGGTGGTCGAGGTGGCGTCCAGCTCGACGCCGCAGTCCGATGCCAACGCCATGTCCGCCGCCGCCCCGATCAGGCCGCCGTCCGACAGGTCGTGCACACAGGTCAGGGCCCCCGCCTCGATCTGTTCGCGGACGAAGTCGCCGGTCCGGCGCTCCAGCGCCAGGTCGACCGGCGGCGGGGCACCGTCCTCGCGGCCCAGCACTTCGCGGAGATAGATGGAGGAGCCGAGCTCCCCGACCGTCTCGCCGATCAGCACCAGCACATCGCCCTCGGCCATGCCGCCGAAGCCGACCACCACATCATAGTTGGTCAGCAGGCCGACCGCCCCGACCGTCGGGGTCGGCGGAATGGCGGCACCATTGGTCTCGTTGTAGAGTGACACGTTCCCGCTCACGACCGGGAAGTCCAGCACCCGGCAGGCCTCGGCCATGCCGTCGATGGCGCGCACGATCTGGCCCATGATCTCCGGCCGCTGCGGATTGCCGAAATTGAGGTTGTCGGTGATGGCGATGGGAAGCGAACCCACGGCGGTCAGGTTGCGCCAGGCCTCGGCCACGGCCTGTTTGCCGCCCTCATAGGGATCGGCCAGCACGTAGCGGGGCGTGCAGTCCGAGGTCATGGCCAGACCCTTGTCGGTGCCATGCACCCGCACCACGCCTGCATCGGCGGCGGTGGCCGAGTCATGCAGGGTGTCGGCCATGACGTGGCGGTCGTACTGCTCCCAGATCCAGCGCTTCGACGCCATGTCAGGGCAGCAAACCACCTTGATCACCGCATCGACCCAGCTTTCGGGCGCGGGCACCTCGGCGGGGGCAAGGCGCGGCTGGAGCGCGGGCTGGACCCATGGCCGGTCGTACAGGGGCGCATCGTCGAACAGCGGGGCCAGCGGTACGTCACAGACCGTCTCACCATGATGCTTCAGCACCAGCCGACCGGTGTCGGTGGTCTGGCCGATGACAGCGGCGTCCAGTCCCCACTTTTTGAAGATCCGGTGGCCGTCTTCCTCGCGGCCCGGCTTGAGCACGGCCAGCATCCGCTCCTGGCTCTCCGACAGCATCATCTCATAGGCCGTCATGCCGGTTTCGCGCTGGGGCACATGATCCATGATCAGCTCGATGCCGACCCCGCCCTTGCCGGCCATTTCCACCGACGACGAGGTCAGGCCCGCGGCCCCCATGTCCTGGATGGCGGCGACCGCGCCCGAGGCCATCAGTTCGAGCGTCGCCTCGATCAGCAGCTTCTCGGCGAAGGGATCGCCGACCTGGACCGTCGGGCGCTTCGAATCCGATTCGTCGTCGAACTCGGCCGAGGACATGGTCGCGCCGTGGATGCCGTCGCGACCGGTCTTGGAGCCGAAATAGACCACCGAAAGGCCCGGGGCGGGCGCGGCCGAGTAGAACAGGCTGTCGGCCCTGGCGATGCCGACACACATGGCGTTGACCAGGATATTGCCGTTGTAGCCCCGGTGGAAATTGGTCTCGCCGGCTACGGTCGGTACGCCGACGCAATTGCCGTAACCGCCGATGCCGGAGACCACGCCCTTGACCAGCCGCCGGGTCTTCTCGTGCGACGGATCGCCGAAGCGCAGGGCGTTCAGCAGGGCCACGGGGCGGGCCCCCATGGTGAAGACGTCGCGCATGATCCCGCCCACGCCGGTTGCCGCGCCCTGGTAAGGCTCGATGAAGCTGGGGTGGTTGTGGCTCTCCATCTTGAAGATGCAGGCGTCGCCGTCGTCGATGTCGATAACCCCGGCGTTCTCGCCCGGGCCGCAGATGACGCGCGGACCCTTGGTCGGGAATTTGCCGAGGTGGATCTTCGAGGACTTGTAGGAGCAGTGCTCGGACCACATCACCGAGAAGACGCCGAGCTCGACGTGGTTGGGCTCTCGCCCCAGCCGGTCGAGGACGACCTGGTACTCATTGGGAGCCAGGCCGTATTCGGCGGCCAGTTCGGCCATGGTCTTCGGGGCGGTGTTCTGGGGCGCGGTCATGGGCGCGCCTTCTAGCCCCTGAACAGAGTCGTGTCAGCCACTGGCGGACATATCATCGAGGCCGAAGACCTGCGGAGCCGGGCGTCGCGCGGTGAAGGTCAGGACGGTGGCACCGACCAGTACGGTTACCGCCGCCGCAAGAGCGGCATAGGACAGGGTCGGATTACGGGCCTGCTCGGCCACAAAGGCCCCTGCAAGACCCCAGGCGATCGGAAGGCTGTAGGCGAGGGTCCGGAGTTTCTGGGTGACGGCCAGCGCCACCGCGACAATCACGATGACCGCCAGGATCGCCCAGGCCGTCGGAGGCAGCATGTCCGGAAGGAGGCCGTCACCGGTGACCACGGTGATAAGGTTCAGGGGCGAGGCCACGGTCAGCCACCCTGCCAACAGGCTGAGCGGCCAGACCGTCATCCAGCGGTCGCGGTCCCCGCGGGGGAGCGCCCGGATAGCACCGGCGTTGGCCAGCAGGGGAATCAGCAGGACCAGCAGCGAGCCGAAAATCAGGACAACCGTCGCTGCCTCCCAATCATAGGCTGCCGCCACGACCCATGCGCCGATGCCCAGCAGGGCGGCGAGCGAGGGCCAGCCCAGCCGGTTGATCAACCGGCTTTCGCCGGTCTGCGGCAGCGCCTGACGCACGGCGTACACCAGCAGCCAGAGATAGATCACGCCCCAGATGGCGAAGGCATAGCCCGCGACCCGCAGTGTGGCGTCGCTGTCGGCCGAGAATTCGGCGGGGGACTGGCCCCAGCCGAGCAGCACCTGGGCCTGGCCGATCACGATGGCGAAGACGGTGGCGGCCAGCACCATCAGGCGACGGGCCATCTGGGAAGCGTTCGGACGGACGAAGGACATGGTGGCTCCACGGCTGTTGACCATGACTACGCATCGGAACGGCAAAGGTTCAACTCCACCCGGTTACATGTCGTCGAAAATGCGTCGACCGGGTTTGGCGCTTTCGGCTTGACGGACGCGGTCCTGAACGCTTCCGATCACCCCATGTCGAAAACCGAACAGGGCCACCGCGCCGACCTCGAAGCGGCAGACCGCGCGCTGGTCGCTGATCCGCGGAATCTTGCGGCTTTGATCGCCAAGGGGGACGCCCTTGCCGGCCTGGGGGATGGCCGCGCCGCCGCCAGCTTCTACAGTTCGGCCCTGCGCGTAGCGGGGGACGGCAAGGGGCTGGCACCCTCGGTCATCACCGAACTGCGGCGCGCCCAGGCCGCCGTCCAGGCCCAGGCGCAGCGGTTTGAGGCGCATCTGGCGACGAGTCTCGCCGGGGCCGGCTTTGATCCGGCAACCTCAAGCGACCGGTTCGCCCTGTCGCTGGACCTGATGGCGGGGCGGAAGCGGCTGTACCAGCAGGAACCGCGCTTCTATCTGTTCCCCGGCCTGCCGCAGGTCCAGTTCCAGCCGCGCGAGACCCTGCCCTGGCTGGCGGCAATCGAGGCGGCGACGGGGGAGATCCGTGCTGAACTTGACGGCCTGCTGGCCGAGCCGGCGCTGTTCCGTCCTTATGTCGAACCGCGCGCTGACCGGCCCAATACCGATGCCTCGGGCATGTTGGCCAACCCCGACTGGAGTGCCCTGTTTCTGTGGAAGGACGGGGTGGAACAGCCGGACCTCGCCCGACGCTGCCCGCGCACATTGGCCGCGCTCGCCGAGGTGCCGCTGTGCCGTGTGCCGGGGCGGACGCCGTCGATTCTGTTCTCGAAGCTGACACCGGGGGCTCGCATCCCGCCGCACCACGGGCTGATCAATACCCGGTTGATCTGCCACCTGCCCCTGATAGCGCCGCCCGGCAGCCGCTTCCGGGTCGGCAATGACGTTCGCGACTGGCGCGAGGGCCAAGCCTGGGCCTTTGATGACACCATCGAGCATGAAGCCGCCAATGACAGCGGTCAGGATCGCACCATCCTGATCTTCGATGTCTGGAAACCGGAGATGAGTGAGGAGGAGCGGGCACTCGTCTCGGCCCTGTTCCAGGCCGTCGACGGCTATGGCGCGGGCGGTCAGGCCTGGGGGGTCTAGGTTCTCACCCGGGCCGGATTGCCCACAGCGGTCGTGCCTTCGGGCACGTCGCGGGTCACGACCGAGCCAGCACCGATCACCGCGTCATCGCCGATGGTCACCCCCGGCAGGATGATGGCTCCGCCGCCGATCCAGACGTTTCTGCCGATGGTCACCGGCTTTCCGAACTCGATGCCCTCGGCCCGCTGGGCGGCATCGCGCGGGTGGTCGGCCGTGAGGATCTGCACCGCCGGACCGATCTGTGTCTGGTCGCCGATCCCGACCTCACAGACGTCGAGGATGATGCAGTTGAAATTCAGGAAGACGCCGCGGCCCAGCCGAATATTGTAGCCATAGTCACAATGGAACGGCGGGCGGATGATCGCGCCCTCGCCGACTTCGCCCATCCTCTGACGCAACAGGTCGCGTCGTTCGGCGGGGCTGGCCCCCATGGCGGCATTGTAGCGTGCCATCCATTGCCGGGCGGCCGTCTGGTCGGCCTGAAGCTCGGGATCGCCGGGATCGTACGGCAGGCCCGAAATCATCTTCTGGCGTTCGCTCATGAACATCGGTCTGTCCTCGCCCCGGTGAGGAGAGATCGACCGTTCGGACAGCGCGGGTCAAGCCCGCATTCGGCCTAGGCTGCGGCGAAGATGCTGCGGAACAGGGTCGCACCGTCGGCGGAGCCGAGCTCTTTCTCGAACGCCCGGTCGGGGTGGGGCATCAGGCCCAGCACATTGCCGCGCGCATTCTGGAGGCCGGCGATGTCTGCGACCGAGCCGTTCGGATTGTCGACATAGCGGAACACCACCTGTCCCTCGCCCTCGATCCGGGCCAGGGTCTCTGCGTCAGCGAAATAGTTTCCGTCGCCATTGCCCTGGGTCATGACCACCTCGCGCTGGCCCTGATAGCCGGCGGTGAAGCGGGTCTGGCCGTTGGCGACGGTCAGGGCGATGGGCTTGCAGACGTATTTGAGACCGGCATTGCGCAGCAGGGCACCGGGGAGCATCCCGGCCTCGCACAGGATCTGGAAGCCGTTGCAGATGCCGACCACGGCTACACCGTCGTCGGCAGCCTTCTTGACCGCCTGCATCACCGGCGACTGCACGGCCATGGCACCGCAGCGCAGATAGTCGCCGTAGGAGAAGCCGCCCGGCAGGACGATCAGGTCGAGGCCGGCGGGAAGTTCCGTCTCCTGATGCCAGACCATGTCGACCCGCTCGCCGGTGGAGCGTTCGACGGCGACCTTGCAGTCACGGTCGCAGTTGGAACCCGGAAAGACGATGACGGCTGCGCTCATGGCGGGGGCACCTAGCAGTGTTCGGACGGCTTGTCAGGCGGTGGCGGCCGACTCAGCCCCTGTTCTCGTAAATCCCGGTGATCGAGGCTCGGGCCAGGGTGTGGAAATGCAGGTTGAAGCCGAAGATGGCTCCCGAACTATCGGGCGTCACATCAAGCCTTTCCGCGTCGACCGCGAAGACCGTGAAAATGTAGCGGTGCGGGCCATGGCCCTGCGGCGGGGCGGCCCCACCGAAGCCCGGAGGTCCGAAATCGGTGCGGCCTTCGACCGCGGCTTTTGGCAGGCCGGCGGACGATGCGCCTTCGGACAGTGCGGTCACATCGGCGGGGATATTGGCGACCGTCCAGTGCCAGAAGCCCGAGCCGGTCGGCGCGTCGGGGTCGAAACAGGTGACGGCGAAGCTCCGGGTTCCCTCCGGCGCGCCGGACCAGCTCAGCTGCGGCGAGCGGTTGCCTTTGGCGTAAACCTGGGCATCGGGCAGGGTACTGCCATCCGTGAAGCTGGTTGAGGTGACGGTGAAGGTCATGGCGTGTTCCTCGATAGGGCTGGCCAGGGCGAATCATCGCGCCCTGCGTCGCTAGTGGGCCGCATCCTTGGCTGCCTGCGTAAAGGCCGAATCGTCCGTCAGCCCTCCCGCCAGTGCGGCGGCGAAAATCAGCACGCCGACCAGAACGAAGGCCGCGACCGAGAACCGGATCAGCCGCTTCATGCGACCTCGATGCGGTAGCTTTCGATCACGGTGTTGGCCAGCAGGGTCTCGCACATGCGCTTGACCTCGCCGGCCTTGTCCTCGACGCCGTCGCCGAGGTCGAACTCGATCAACTTGCCGACGCGGGCGTTCGAAACATCAGCCCAGCCGAGGCCGTGCAGGGCCCCTTCGACGGCCTTGCCCTGAACGTCGAGCACGCCGGGTTTGAGGAAGACGTGAACCTTGACCTTCGCCATCAGTGCAATCCCCCCTGAATCACGGTCGGCATATCCTTCATGATGCCGAGGCGGCGGGCCACCTCGGTGTAGCTCTCGATGACATTGCCCAGATCACGACGGAAGCGGTCCTTGTCCAGCTTCTCGCCCGTATTGGTGTCCCAAAGGCGGCAGGAGTCAGGGCTGATCTCGTCGGCCAGCAGCACGCGCGAGAAATCGTTCTCCCAGACCCGGCCGAACTCGATCTTGAAGTCCACGAGGGTGATCCCGACGGCGCCGAACATGCCCGACAGATAGTCATTCACCCGCACGGTCATGGCCAGCATGTCGTCAAGCTCCTGGGTCGTGGCCCAGTTGAAGGCGGTGATGTGCTCTTCGGTGACCATGGGGTCGTTGAGCTCATCCTTCTTCAGATAGAATTCGATGATCGAGCGGGGCAGGGGCGTGCCCTCGTCAATGCCGAGCCGCTGGCTCATCGAACCGGCGACGATGTTGCGGCAGACGACCTCCAGCGGAATGATCTCGACCTCGCGAATCAGCTGTTCGCGCAGGTTCAGCCGCTTGATGAAATGGTTGGTCACGCCGATGCCGTTCAGGCGCGACATGATGAATTCGCTGATGCGGTTGTTGATGACGCCCTTGCCTTCAAGCTGGGCCTTTTTCTCGCCGTTGAAGGCGGTGGCGTCGTCCTTGAAATACTGGATCAGGGTGCCGGGCTCGGGTCCTTCGTAGAGGATCTTGGCCTTGCCCTCGTAAATCTTCTTGCGCTTGACGTTCATGATGGTTGGTCCGGGCGGGGGCGACGGAAACGGCTATCGCTCGACCAGACGGAGATCTGGGCGGCTCAATCCGGAATCGGGCGGGCTGGAAAAAGTCGCGCGAACCCTTAGCGGATGCGACACCGCGACACAAACCGGAGGCTTAGCGACCGTGCCTGTCGCCGCGGTGTCGCAACCCCGCGAGTTGCAGTTGCGTTCGTCCATGGGGCGGCTATAGACCAGCTCGACTGCGGCCGTGCGTTCCGGCCGCCCAAACGGAGCCCGGCCAAGCCCATGACCACCTTTGACGATCGGGAAAAAGGCTTCGAGTCCAAATACGCCCTCGATCAGGAGCAGGAGTTCAAGGCGGTCGCCCGGCGCAACAAGCTGCTGGGCCTCTGGGCCGCGGAGAAGATGGGCCTGAACGCTGATCGTGCTGAGGAATACGGTCGGGCCATCGTCAAGGCTGACTTCGAACAGCCGGGCGAGGAAGACGTTTACCGCAAGATCGCCCAGGATCTCGAAGGGGCCGGCCTGACCGTCTCCGAAGGGGAAATCCGCCGCAAGATGGACGAGCTGTCCTCGGTGGCGCGCGAGCAGATCCGCAACGACGGATAGGCCGCCGGGGCCGCAGGTCTGCGACCCCGGGGCTGCAGCGGTCAGTGCGGGGTCAACACGCCGTCAAGGACATGGATCAGTCCATTCGATGCCGGAATGTCGGCGGCTGTGACGCCGATGCGGTTGCCTGCGGCGTCGGTAAGGGTCAGCGTTCCACGCCTGACCGTGGCCACAAGTCGGCCCCCTTCTACCGTGGTCAGGGTCGCAGAGCCCCCGCCGACGCGCACGGCAGTGGTCAGGTCTGCCGCCGTGATCCGGCCGGGCACCACATGATAGGTCAGGATTCGTGACAACGCCGCTCGCTGGGACGGGCGAAGCAGGCTGTCCACCGTCCCGGCCGGGAGTTCGGCAAAGGCGTCATTGGTCGGTGCAAAGACCGTAAACGGACCTGCGCTGTTCAGGGTGTCTACCAGTCCGGCTGTCTGTACCGCGGTAACGAGGGTGGAGAAGTCGGCATTGCCGGCGGCAACGCCCACGAGAGTCTGAGCGGCACGGTGGTGATGGTCGGCCCGGGCGGGGGGATGTTGGCGGTCGTGGGCGACGGCGACAGAGGCCGTTCCCGCCGTGATGGCGAGCGTCGCGGCAAGAAGGCAGAATCCGGAATTGAGGCGTGTCATGGTCAGGGCTCTCTGGGCTGGGTCCGCTCCCGATGAGCGGCCTTCAATCTACGGCCTGGCCAGCGCGACGGATGAGACGCGCAACATTAAAAAAACTTTATAAAACAAGATATTATGCAAAACGAAGGCCGCAGCTGTCGCCAGCTGCGGCCCCCATGGATTTTTCACCGGCAGGTCAGAAAATCAGGGCATCACCACCGTGTCGATGGCGTGGATGACGCCATTTGAGGCGGGGACGTCGGCCTGAACAACGCGCGAGACGCCGCCCTTGCTATCGGTCAGCGTCACGGCACCGTCGGTGCCAATCCGGGCCGTGAGCGTACCGCCCTGGACAGTGGTCAGGGCGGCGCTGCCGCCACCGGCCTGGACCTGCTGCGTCAGGGCCGCAGCATCCACCCGACCCGCAACCACGTGATAGGTCAGGATCCTGGTCAGGTCGGCCTTGCCGGCCGGGGTCAGCAGGGTCGACAGCGTGGCTGCCGGGAGCTTGGCGAAGGCGGCGTTGGTGGGGGCGAAGACCGTGAAGGGTCCGGTACCCCCGAGGGTGCCGGCGAGATCGGCGGCGACAACAGCGGAGACGAGGGTGCTGAAGTCAGGGTTACCCTGGGCGACGGCGACGACGGTGCCGGCTGCATCCGGGGTCGTGGCGGCAGCTTCGGTTGCCGTTGCATCGGCCGGGGCGGCTTCCTCGGCGCTGTTGCAGGCCGTGAGGGCCAGCAGGGCGGCGATCGATACGCCGGCAAACGTGGCAGTTCTGGCAATTTTCATGGCTTTGACTCTCCTGGGCGACCGCCGTGCGGGCGGTTCGAGAGGGAGTTACTGCTCAACGCCGGAAAGGATGCAGCCTCGCGGCGTATCTCGCTGCGACAGGTGACCGCACCCCGGTCAGGGGCGAAGGGTGAATGTGCCGAGCACGGCCCATGCGACGCCCTTTTCGATCAGGGGGCGCGTATAGGCCGGGCTTGATGACGGCAGGTCGATGAGGGCGAGCCCGGGGCGGGGTGTCAGGGTCAGCCTGCCGAGCCGGGCGGCGGTCCCACCGTTGAAGGCCACGGCCTGCAGGGACGGCAGGCCGTCGATGAGCCGGTTCAGATCGGCGGCCTCGGCCTTGCGAATGGCCCCGTCCAGACTGCCCGGCCGCTCGGCGCGGGCAATCACGTCCCACAGACCCACGCCCGCCGTCTTCAGGGCTTCCAGCCGGTCGGGGTAGGGCAGGGCGACAAGATCATGACCGATCACGCCGCCGATCAGTCGCCAGAAACCATTCTGCGGATGGCCATAGTACTGGCCGGCCTTCAGCGAGGCGTCACCGGGCAGGCTGCCGAGGATCAGGAGTCGCGTGTGCGCGTCGACGACCGGATCGAAGGCGCGTTTGAGGCTCACGCGGCTCCGAACACCCGCGCGAACACCGTGTCCACGTGTTTGGTGTGGTAGCCGAGGTCGAACAGCACCTCGAGCTGCGCCTCCGGCAGGGTGACTCGGGCATCGTCCTTTAGGAAGTCGAGGAACCGGCCCTCGCCGCGCCAGACCTTCATGGCGTTCTCCTGCACCGCGGCATAGGCGTCCTCGCGCGACACCCCCGCCTGGGTCAGGGCCAGCATCACTCGCTGGGAATGCACCAGACCGCCCAGCAGGTTAAGGTTCTTTTCCATATTGGTCGGATAGACGTTCAGCCGCTCGACCACCCCGGCCAGCCTATGCAGCGCAAAATCCAGATGGATGGTGCCATCCGGGCCGATCCCGCGCTCGACCGAGGAATGGCTGATGTCGCGCTCGTGCCAGAGGGCGACATTCTCCATTGCCGGCACCACGGCCGAGCGGACCAGCCGGGCGAGGCCGGTCAGGTTCTCGGTCAGGATCGGGTTGCGCTTGTGCGGCATGGCCGACGAGCCCTTCTGGCCCTTGTCGAAGAATTCTTCGGCCTCCAGCACCTCGGTGCGCTGCAGGTGGCGGATTTCGGTCGCCAGGCGCTCGATCGACGAGGCGACGATTCCGAGTGCTGCGAAGAAGGCGGCGTGGCGGTCGCGTGGGATGACCTGGGTCGAGACCGGCTCGACCTGAAGCCCCATCTGCCCGGCGACATAGGCCTCCACCGCCGGATCGACATTGGCGAAGGTGCCGACGGCCCCCGAGATGGCGCAGGTGGCGATTTCTTCCTTCGCCGTCACCAGGCGGCGTCGCGCACGCTGGAACTCGGCGTGATAGCCCGCCAGCTTCAATCCGAAGGTCACCGGCTCGGCATGGATACCGTGGCTGCGGCCCACGCACGGCGTGAACTTGTGTTCCTTCGCCCGGGTTTCGAGTGCCGCCAGAACGCGGTCGACGCCTTCGATGAGCAGGTCTGACGCGCGCGCCAGCTGGACCGCGAAACAGGTGTCGAGCACGTCGGAAGAGGTCATGCCCTGGTGCAGGAAGCGGGCTTCCTCGCCGACGATCTCGGACACATGGGTCAGGAAGGCGATGACGTCGTGTTTGGTGGTCCGCTCGATCTCGTCGATCCGGTCGGCGTCGAACACGACATCCTTGCCCTCGGCCCAGATCGCCTCGGCGGCGCTGGCGGGAATCGTGCCCAGTTCGGCCATTTTGGTGGCGGCATGCGCCTCGATCTCGAACCAGATCCGGTATTTGGTCTCCTGCGACCAGATGGCGACGGCGGCGGGGCGGGAATAGCGGCTGATCATGGGCGCGGGGTGTCGGTCTCAAGCGGCCCTGAGTCAACCGGCGGCTTGTCCGGGTTCGTGAATTCGGCTCTGGTCCGACGGCCCAGACCGCCCGGAGGACCCGATGAATCGGCGCGAATTGATCGCCACCGCCACCGCCACCGCCGTGACCGGCGGAGCCCTGACCCTTTCCACGCGGGCCACCGGAGCGACGCGGGCCTCGGATCGCCTTCGGTTGGGAATAATCGGTGTCGGCATGCGAGGCCGGGTCCTGCTGCGCGAGCTGGTGCGCCGCGACGACGTCGAGGTCGTGGGCCTGTGCGATATCGAAGCCTACACGCTCAATGAGGCGCTGACGCAGTTCACCGAGGCCGGCCGTCCGAACCCGCGTCTCTACACCGGGTCGAACGAGGCCTGGCGTGAGATGCTGGACACGGCGGATCTCGACGGTGTCATCATCGCCACTCCGTGGGAGCTTCACGCACCGATGGCCATCGGAGCCATGCGCGCGCGCGTCGCCGTGGCCTGCGAGGTCGTGGCCGGGATCACGATGGATGACCACTGGCGGGTGTTACGGACCCAGCAGGAAACCGGCACGCCCTACATGCTGTTGGAGAACGTCTGCTTCCGCCGGGATGTGATGGCGGTTCTGAACATGGTCCGCCAGGGTGTGTTCGGAGAGATGATCCATCTGGAAGGCGGCTATCAGCACGACCTGCGGGACGTGAAATTCAACGCCGGAATCCGCGGGGAAGCCTATGGCGGCGGGGTTGAGTTCGGCCGGAACGGCTGGTCCGAGGCGCGCTGGCGCACCCAGCATTCGGTCGACCGCAACGGCGACCTCTACCCCAGCCACGGCATCGGGCCCTGCGCCATGTGGGCCAACATCAATCGCGGCAACCGCTTCACCCATTTGACCAGCTATGCCTCCAAGGCGCGGGGCCTGCACAATCACGTCCTGGCGAAGGGCGGTCCGGATCACCCGAACGCGCGGGTGGATTTCCGCCTCGGCGACGTGGTCCAGACGATGATCGGCTGTGAGAACGGGGAGACCGTTCTGCTCAGCCACGACACCAACCTGCCGCGGCCCTACTCCCTCGGTTTTCGGGTCCAGGGAGAGAAGGGTCTGTGGATGGACGTCAACAAGTCCATCTATGTCGAAGGGCAAAGTCCGAGGGCGCACCGGTGGGAGGAGGCGCAGGCCTGGCTGGACCGGTACGACCACCCGCTCTGGAAGGCGCATGCTGCCGATGCCGAGGGGGCGGGCCATGGCGGCATGGATTTCTTTGTCATCCACGCCTTTATCGAGGCGCTGAAGGCCGGCGCTCCGATGCCGATCGACATCTATGACGCCGTGACCTGGAGCGCCATCACGCCGCTGTCCGAGACCTCCATCGCCGCAGGGAACAGGACCGTCGATTTCCCGGACTTCACCGAAGGCAGCTGGCGCGATCGTACGTCGATCTTCGCCCCCGTCTGAGCTCGAGAGTATTTGCCATGGAACTGATCATCGGCCCCCGGCTGTATTCGACCTGGTCGCTGCGGCCCTGGTTGGTGCTGAAGCACTGCAAGGCTGATTTCAGCGTGCGCGAGATCGACATCTATTCGCCCGAAGGACAGGCAGAGCTGGCGTTGATCTCGCCCTCCCGGCTGGTGCCGCTGCTCAAGGTCGACGGCGAGACGATCTGGGATTCCATGGCCATCTCGGTCTGGTGCGCTGAACACTATCCGGAAGCCCGGCTATGGCCCGCGGATCCGCATGCCCGTTGGCTTGCCCGGTCAGCCGCCTGCGAGATGCATGGGGGCTTCATGGCGCTCAGGACGGAATGCGGCATGGGACCCGATCACACCATGGTCGGACCGGACCGCTCATCGCCGCCGTCTGGCGAGGCCGTCGCCCGCGACATCCGGCGGATCGTCAGCCTGTGGCAGGAGATGCGCCGCCGCTTCGGGGCGGATGGTCCCTGGCTGTTCGGCGAGTGGTCCGTGCCTGACGCCTTTTTCACCCCGGTGGCCGCGCGGTTCCGGCATTATCAGATCGACCTCGCCGCCCATGGGGACGACGGGACGGCGGCGGCCTATCGCGACGCCCTGCTGGCCCAGCCGGATTTCCTCGAATGGACTGCGCAGGCGCTGTCGGAGCGTTAACCGCCCGGTGGAACCCGGTCTTAAGACAACGACGGTATGCGTATTCGTCAAGGAACGCAGAAGCGCCCAGGGGACCGCCGATGTCCATGCCCGTCGAACAGCCCGGTGCACGCCGTCCAAGCCTGCTGGTCTACGGCCTGATGATCGTGATCGCCTGCTGCCTGCCGGCGCTGCTGCTCGTCAATATCTAGCGGGAGCCTTCGGCCACGGTCGAGGCCACCTCGATGGCGGGTGCCTCTGTCGGTGTTGGCGGCGGCGGGACATAGTCCAGCGACAGCGGTATCACAGCGGCACCTGAGGCCACAGCGTCCAGGGTGTTCAGCGGACGACCGTTCAAGCGCTGGTAGATCCAGTAGGCCGCTACGACCTTTTCCACATATTCCCGGGCCTGTGGCACGTCGATCGTCTCTATAAGCAGCAGCGGATCGGCATCCGGGCCGAGCTTGCGCACGGCGCTGACCATGGGACCCGGCCCCGCATTGTAGGACGCCGTAGCGCGCAGCAGATCGCCATTGATCGCCGGCATGGCCAGCACGCGGTTCACATAGGCCTGTCCGAGACGGGCGTTGAGGTTGGCCTCGAAAAGCCGCTCGGGCTCGCTCACGAAGGCCGGGTCGCCTGTCAGTTCGGCGGCGGTCGTCGGCATCACCTGCATCAGGCCATAGGCGCCGGCGCCGGACCGGGCGCGGGCGTTGAACCCGGTTTCCTTGCGCGCGATGGCATAGACCAGCGACCGCTCAATGGTGAAGCCACCCTCCGGTTCGATCAAAGGCTGGGCATAATGGGCAGCGTCGATGCGGCGCAGGTCGTCGCCCGAACCGATCACCCGCGGACCCAGGGCCCGGCCCAGGGCGGCCCATAGCTGTCGGCCTCGATCGGTGACTGCAGCGCGCAGACCGGTGCGCAGTTCGTCGCGGGCGTCGGCGCGACGACCGACCTCGAAGAAGGCCACGGTTCGACGCGCGCGAGGCTCCGAGCGGATGAAGTCGTCCAGCTCGGCCGCATCGACGCCGATGGGCTCCTCGACTTGGGAAGGGATGCGTGTGCTTCCGCTGGAAACATAGGGCGTCGGCCCCATGTTCTCGATGGCGGGCTCCTCGCCCAGTTGGCGCAGGGCGATCTGGCCATAGAAGGTTGCCGGCCAGGAGGCTGCGCGACGCAGCAGAGGCTGCACCTGGTCCTGCTGGCCCGAACCGCCCGCCGAACGGGCGGCCCAGAAGGCCGCACCCGAGCGGACCCAGCCGTCCTCGGTCGGATCATCCAGAACCCGTCCAAAGGCGACCCTGGCCGCAGCAAGGTCGCCAAGCCGGTACCGGGCAAGGCCGACCGTCCACCAGTCGCCGATCTGCTCGCCAATCCTGATTGCGCCGGCAAGGTCGTCGCGGTTCAAGGCGACACGGGCCGCCTTGGTCGGATCGGCTTCGGTGTTTCCGCCGGCGGGCCCCGGGCGGTTCCAGTAGAGTCCACCGTCCGTTCGGGAAGGTTGACGTGGCTCGGGTGCCCCGTCGGGCCGGCGGCGCATGGCCAGATTCCAGGCCCGCTCCGCCACGGGAAGGTCGGAATACTCCTCCAGCCAGGCCGCAAGCTCCTCAAAGGTGGCGGTATAGTCGGCGTGGAAAAGACGCTCGAACTCGACCTGGCCCAGCAGCACGTGGTCATTGGCCTGCCGCGCCGAGTCGCGGGCGACCTCCAGATCACCGCGGCGCAGGGCGTCGAATGCGGTGGTGTAGTTCAGCCGATCCGCTGCGCTGAGCGTGGATGGAACACGGCGTTGGCCGTCTTCGGCGTGACCCGCAGTGGCCAGGGCAGCCAGCGCCAATGCGATGGTCGGCGCAAAAATCGCGCGACGAATACAAGATCGCACCTGAGGCGGCCCCCCTGAGAGCATTGAACGACCGGTTTTGAACCGGGTCAGCCCGCGCTGGTCATATGGTCGTGAGGCCAGAAAGGCACCACGGCCTCGACCCGAGTCAAGATTTCACCCCTTTTGGGGCGGTTTTGAGTCTGAGGGTTGAGCGAGCCCGGCGGTCAGGGCTCAATCCGCGCCGCCAGTGACAGCAGATCGGCCCAGACATCGCGCTTGGCGATGGGTTGGCGCAGCAGGAAGGCGGGGTGAAGGGTCGGCAGGGCGGGGGCCGAGACGGCACCCTCCGCCAGCCGCCATTCGCGCCATTGTCCACGCATCCGCATGATGCCCTCATCGGTCGTCAGGACCGACCTCGCCGCAGCCGCGCCCAGCAGCAGCACGGCCTTCGGCTTCAGCAGGGCGAAGGCCCGCTCGACGAAGGGCGCGCATACCGCCTGTTCCGCCGCCGTCGGCGTGCGGTTGCCGGGCGGACGCCAGAAGACGGTATTGGTGATGAACACCCGGCCTTCCAGACCGGCTTCGGCCAGCATCCGGTCCAGCAGCTGCCCCGCCTTGCCGATGAAGGGCTGACCGCGCTCGTCCTCCTCCGCGCCGGGGCCCTCGCCGATGATCAGCACCTCGGCCTCGGGATTGCCGCGACAAAACACCGCCTGCTTTGCGCCCATGCCGCGCAGCGGGCAGCCCTCGAAGCCGGCGATGGCCCGGCCGAGCGCCTCCAGCGTGTCCGCCCCGGCCGCCAGGTGTCGCGCCTCGGTCAGGGCGTCGCCGGTTGCGACGATCGGCGTGACCGAGGCCGTAGCCTTCGCCACAGCCTTTACGGCCGGGGGCGGGGCGACGTGGGTGCGGTCGACCGGGGCGTCCTCGAAACAGGCGTCGACCCCTGCGTCGCGCCAGAAGGCGAGCAGGCTTTCGGCGCTGGCGAGGTCGAGAGAATGAGGGTTCATGGTGCTCAGCACAGGGATAGTCCTTGACCACCCTTGCGTCACCTTCCGATAAGCGGAAAACAGCAAGTCCCCCGGAGCGAAATCGGATCATCCGCGTCGCGGATGATCTCAGGTCTTCGCTCCAGCATGTTCAACGAGGCCATTCCCGGGATTTGATTTGATCAAGTCCAAAGCAGGAATGGCCGACACCGAGGATTCTGGTCATGGCCGACAACGCCATCGAAGGCGGCGCAACCAACGCCTGGCAGGAAGCCGTGATCGACAAGCTGCCGCCGGCCGAGGCTCTGGCCGGGGTCGAGCGCGAGGTCATGGAATACGACGTCGTCATCGTCGGTGGCGGCCCGGCGGGCCTTTCCGCGGCCATCCGCCTGAAGCAGCGGGCGGAGAAGGACGGCAAGGAGATCTCCGTCGCCGTGCTGGAGAAGTCGGCTGAGGTCGGTGGACACATCCTGTCCGGTGCGGTGATCGATCCGAAGGCGTTGAACGAGCTGTTCCCCGACTGGAAGGAGCGCGGCGCGCCGCTGGAGACGCCGGTCACCGAGGACCGGTTCATGATTCTGGGACCGATGGGCCAGGCCTCCCTGCCCATGCCCCTGCTGCCGCCGATCATGCACAATGACGGCTGCTACATCGCTTCGCTGGGCAATGTGGCGCGCTGGCTGGGCGAACAGGCCGAGGCGCTGGGCGTCGAGGTCTATCCCGGCATGGCCGCCAGCCATGTGGTCTGGGACGAGCCCTCCGGCCGGGTGAAGGGCGTCGTCGCCGGAGTCTTCGGCATCGACCGCCACGGCAAGCCCACCGACGATTTTCAGCCCGGCATCGAACTGCACGGCAAATACGTCTTCATCGCCGAGGGTGTTCGTGGCTCGCTGGCCAAGACCATCATGGCGCGCCACAAGCTGTGTGATGAGGCCCAGCCTCAGAAATACGGCATCGGCCTCAAGGAGTTGTGGCAGGTCCCGGCCGAACAGCACCGCCCCGGCCTGGCTCAGCACACGACCGGCTGGCCGCTGGACGAGTTCACCGGCGGCGGCAGCTTCATGTACCATTTCGGCGACCGCTACGTGGCCATCGGCTATGTCGTGCACCTGAACTACAAGAACCCGCATCTGTCGCCGTTTGACGAGTTCCAGCGGTTCAAGCATCACCCCGCCATCGCCGAGCACCTGGAGGGCGGGACCCGCATCTCCTACGGCGCGCGCGCCATCACCGAGGGCGGTTTCCAGTCGGTGCCGAAGCTCAGCTTCCCCGGCGGCGTCCTGATCGGCTGTTCGGCCGGCTTCGTGAACGTGCCGCGCATCAAGGGCAGCCACAATGCCATGAAGACCGGCATGCTGGCCGCCGACGCCGCCTATGACGCCGTGCAGGCCGGGCGCGCGGGCGACCAGCTGGTCGAATACCAGACCGCCTATGAGAAGAGCTGGGTCTACAAGGAACTGAAACAGGTCCGGAACGCCAAACCCTATCTGTCGAAGCTGGGAACCACGCTCGGCGGGGCCGCGGGCCTCATCGACATGTGGTTCTCGTCGATCTTCCGCGTGAACCTGCCGTGGACGCTGAAACACGGAAAGACCGACGCCGCCTCGACCGAAAAGGCCTCGAAGCACAAGCCGATCGCCTATCCGAAGCCGGACGGGAAGCTGTCGTTCGACAAGCTCTCGTCGGTGTTCATCTCGAACACCAACCACGCCGAGGAGCAGCCGGCCCATCTGAGGCTGCTCGACCCGTCCATCCCGATCCGGGTCAATCTGCCGGAGTACGGCGAGCCGGCGCGGCTCTACTGCCCGGCGGGCGTCTATGAGGTCCTCTACGATGAGGACGGCAAGTCCAATCCGCGCTTCCAGATCAACGCCCAGAACTGCGTCCACTGCAAAACCTGCGACATCAAGGATCCGTCCCAGAACATCGTCTGGACGACGCCCGAGGGCGGCGGCGGGCCGAACTATCCGAATATGTGACGCCAAAACTTCTTGGGGCGGGCGAGAGGCCTTGTCGCCGCCTCATAAAGCGGGAAGGTTCGCGGTCATGCGTTGTTCCCGCCTGACCCTGCTCCTGACCGCCTGTGCCCTGACGGCGCTGGCCGCGCCTGTTTCTGCACAGGATGCGGTGCCCCTCGCGAGTCCGGCCGGGCCGGCTGCGGAAGAGCCCGCCGAACCCGCCACGTTGCCCATTCCTTTGGTCTGGGCACCGGTGCCCGTCGATGCGGCGGGGCAGTCCGCCTATGGCCTTTATCTGTCAGGTCTGCTGGCCAGTTACCGTGGCGACTACACCCAGGGCACGGACCTGCTGGCGCAGAGCCAGAGTCTGGTCCCGGAGCAGCCGCGCGTCGGATTCGACACCTTCCGCGCCGGCCTGCTGGCCGGTGACCTTGATGTCATCGTCCGGATTTCACCCGAGCTTTTGAGCGACCCGGAACTCGCTGATGCGTCCAGGCTGGCCGGCGCGGTCTTCGCCGTTCAACGCGGCGATGCGAAGTCCGGACTGGCGATCCTGGACTCGGGTGATTTTGATCCGGCGTTCGCCCTTGCGGCGCGCCTGATGCGCGCACCGGTCGCCGCCGCAGCGAACGACTGGACCGCAGCCCTCCGGCCGGTGTCGCTGTCGACCAGCGACCCGGCCACCCTCATCCTGCTGCATCAACATGCCCGTCTGCTGGAAGCACGCCGCCGCTACGCCGAGGCGGAGGCGGCCTTTCGGACCCTGCTCGAGGTTCCGATTGCCACCCAGCTGTTCGCAAGGGACTATGCTGACTTCCTGAAACGCCGCGGCCGGAATGCCGAGGCGCTTGCCTACTATCAGCATGTGCTGGACTCCGTCTCGCCGACCGGGGCGGATACGGCGGCGGAAGCCCGCGAACTGTTGCAGACCCGCCCGCCGGCTGCGCCCACGGCGACCGAGCTGGCGGCTCAGGGCCTCAGATACGCGGCGATCTTCCTCGGCCCCAACCCCGAGGCCCGTTCGCAGGTCGTGATCTACCTCAGGATGGCGGAGGCTCTTCACGACGACGAGGAGATCGCCCTTCAGCTTGGGCAGGTGCTTGCTGCTGGAACACAGCAGGACGAGGCTCGCGCGGCGTTTGAACGGGTGAGATCGGACAACCCGATCCGCTATTCCGAGGCGCAGTTCGGCATCGGGTTGAGCTATGCGAGTGAGCAGCGCCCGATCGAGGCTCTCGCTGCCTTCCAGCGTGCGAGCCGGGCGGCACCGGGCGATGCGCAGATTCTCAGACTGCTGGCTATCCAGCTGAAAGGCCTTGGCCGTCATGAAGAAGCGCTTGGTGTCATCGACGACCCAAGCGCGAACGCTGCCCGGGCCCGTCCGGAGATTCGCGAAATCCGCGGCCTCACGCTCCTGTCGCTCGGCCGGGTTGAGGAGGCCGAGGCCGAACTATGGGCGGCGCTTCAGGCTGCCCCGGACAATGCCTCCTTGCTCAACTCTCTCGGCTATATGTGGGTCGATACCGGGCGACGCGTCGAACAGGGGGCCGAGATGCTGGCCCGGGCCCATGCGGCCGAGCCGGGGAACGGCAACATTCAGGATTCGCTCGGCTGGGCCCAGTTCCGGCAGGGCCAGTATGACATCGCTGTTGAGACCCTCGAGGGTGCGGTGAGCAAGGAGCCGGCCAATGCCGAGATCAATGATCACCTCGGCGATGCCTACTGGCAGGTCGGTCGCCGCCGCGAGGCCCGGTGGCAGTGGAACCGGGTCCTGACCCTGGAGCCGGACGCCGAGCGCCGGGCCGAGGTCGAGCAGAAGCTGGCCAACGGCCTGTCGATCGCGCCGCCGGTGGCCGCAGGCCAGTCCTGAGGGATGGCCGCGGTCAGCGGGCTCGCGCCTGCCAAGGTCAATCTGTTCCTGCATGTCGGGCCGCTCGAGGCGGACGGCTATCACCCACTGGCCAGTCTGGTTGCCTTCGCGGACGTCGGCGACGGGTTGACGGTGGAGCGCGCGGACCGGCTGTCGCTGACGGTCACCGGATCCTTCGCCGCGGCGCTCGACGGCGCGGATGACAATCTGGTGCTGCGGGCGGTGCGGGCGCTGGGCATTGCGGCCGGGATCGGGGAACCGGGGCTGGCCATCACTCTCGACAAGCAACTGCCCGTCGCCGCCGGGCTGGGCGGCGGCTCGTCGGATGCCGGGGCCGCGCTGAAGCTGTCGCGCGATGTGCTGGGCCTTGCGCTGGACGATGCGGCGCTGGCGGGGATCGCCGCAGGTATCGGTGCCGACGGCCCGATGTGCCTGCACGCCCGTGCCGCCTGGGCCGAGGGGCGGGGTGACGTCCTGACCTTCGAAAATGGCCTGCCGCCGCTCCCCGCCTTGCTGGTCAATCCCGGCGTTCCGTCCGCGACCGGTGGTGTCTATCGCGCCCTTGACGCCGGGACGACGGGCCGGGCCAACCGCCCGGCACCGCCTTCGGACTGGCGGGCCTCCACCGTGATCGACTGGCTGGCCACCCAGCGAAACGACCTGCAGGCACCGGCCGTGACCCTGGCCCCCGCCATTGGCGAGGCCCTTTCGGTCACCGCAGCCCTGCCCGGCGTGCGCCTGACGCGGATGTCGGGCTCGGGGGCGACCGTCTTCGCCCTGTTCGACACGATCGCCGCTGCGAAGGCCGCCGGAGATATACTGGGAGGCGATCGGCCCGACTGGTGGGTCCGACCAACCCTCCTGCGCTAGCCATCGCGCGTCGCCTTAACCGCAGGCAAACGCGTCTCTGGCAGACTGGATCTATGGAAACGCCCTCGCCTGCCTGGATCGCCGCCTTTGAAGCCGTGCTCAACAAGGTCCCGGTCGAGGATCGCGTTCGGCTTCACGCCCTCAAGGACGCCGCCGCCGCTGCGGCCGCCGCCTCGGCCCCGCACTGGGATTTCGATCAGCCGGGCCATCGTGCCGAAGAGGCCTTGGCCGAGGCCTTCGGCCCCGCGCTGACCGACGATCACCGCCGCGCACTGGTCGCGCTGTGGGCGCTGGAGATGCCCGCGCGTATTCAGGCCGCCGACCTGCCGGCCGCTGTGCTGGAGCTCTATCCGGAGTGGATTGGCCGTCTGGCCGACTTCCTGACGGCCGCCGCCGATCCCTATGACCGCGATTTCTGGGCCAAGGATGTGCGCATCTCGCTGGTCCTCAGCGTGCCCGGAGCCCGCACCCAGATGATCGACCTGAGCTCGCCGTTGGGGCCGGGGCAGGTGCTGCGCCACGCCCGCGAGGGCTGGGGCTGGTCGGTGATCCCGGCCTATGCCGCCGCCCGGGCCTGGAAGCCCTGGCTGGAGGTCCATACCGAGAGCCGCGAACTGTCCGATTTCAACGAGGCCGGCTGGGACCGCGCCTGGGCCACAGCCGCCGAGATCTGCAAACGCCGCCCCGAGATGGCGGGCATGCTGGGCTCCAGCTGGTTCTATGATCCGCCGCTGGAGCAGATCAGCCCGCGTCTGGCCTATCTGCGGCTCAACCTGCTGAACCAAGGCGCCTTCATGGTGCATCAGGGGCCGGGCGAGATTCACACCCGGCGCGCTGCCACCTCCTCGCCGACCCGCGCCGCCCTGATCGAGGCGGGCGAATACACGGCCCGTTCCTGGATCGTGGCCTTCCCGCGCGCCGCCCTGATCAAATGGGCGGACGGGCGCAAGGCGGCGATGATATGCGAAGCGGCCTAGCTCTCTGTCGCTATCGGGTGATGCTGGCCCAGGCCTCGCCGACCGGCGCGATCTCCAACCCGGCCGCCTTGGCAGCCCGCAGCACCCGGTCCAGATCGGTCGGGGTGCAGCCGTATTCCGTGGGTCTGTCGCTCACATCGTGTCCATAGGCCGTCAGCCAGCCTTTCGACGCGGCCGTTTCGGCCATCAGGCCTTCGAGGTCGTAGCCGGGCAGGCGGCGGCTTTCGAGGCCGATGCTCTTGATCAGGGCCCGGTCCTCGCGGCCCGTGTTGACGCCGTCGCGGACGCCGCGGGCCATGGCGAAGCGCTGTCGGATGACCCGCTTGGCCCCGACCGTGGCATCGCCGAACGGCCAGGCGAAGGTGGTCATGCGGTGGCCGTCCAGCCGCTCGGCGACCCAGGCGGCGTTGGCGTCGAGGCTGAGGCGGAGGGCTTCGGTATCCATGCGCAGGGCGCTGGTGTGGCCGAAGGTGTGGCAGCCGACCTCATGACCGGCGGCGTACAGGGCCTGCAGGTGCGGAACCTTGAACTGGTCGCGGTCCATGTTGATCCCGTCCGCGAGGCCGCCGCAGACATAGTAGGTGGCCTTCACGCCATGGTCGGCGAGGATCGGCCCGGCCTCGGTCCAGGCGCTGGCCGGGAAGTCGTCGAAGCTCAGCGAGAAGACGCCGCGCGCCGGCGCGATGGTCACCGGGTCGATGTCGAGATAGCGCGCGGCTCGCCGGCGCATCTGGTCGATCTGCTTCATGCGGGGGTCATAGCCCGTGCGCGCTTAAGGAAGGGTTTGGCGGGGCTTCGCCTTGCCGCCAAAGGGCCGCCCGTCTAGGGTCCGCGCCTCTCATTTTGCGACTGCGAACAGCCTGACGTGACCACCGAACCGCTCGCCTTCCAGGACCTCATCCTGACGCTCCACAAATACTGGGGCGATCAGGGCTGCGCGATCCTGCAGCCCTATGACATCGAGGTCGGGGCCGGGACCCTGCATCCGGCGACGGTGCTGCGGGCGCTGGGCCCGCGTCCGTGGAAGGCGGCCTATGTGCAGCCGTCACGGCGGCCGGGAGATGGCCGCTATGGCGAAAATCCCAATAGATTACAGCACTATTACCAATATCAGGTGATCCTGAAGCCGAACCCGGACGACCTGCAGGCCCTGTATCTGGGGTCGCTGGAAGCGATCGGGATCGATCCGAAACTGCACGACATCCGCTTCGTCGAGGACGACTGGGAGAACCCCACCGTCGGGGCCTGGGGGCTGGGCTGGGAGGTCTGGTGCGACGGGATGGAGGTGACGCAGTTCACCTATTTCCAGGGCGTCGGCGGGATCGAGGTCGATGTGGTCTCCGGCGAGCTGACCTATGGGCTGGAGCGGCTGGCGATGTATGTCCAGGGCGTCGACAACGTCTACGACCTGAAGTTCACGAAAGAGGGCCTGACCTATGGGGAGGTCTTCCTTGAGAACGAGCGCCAGCAGTCAGAGGCCAATTTCCATGGTTATGACGTCGACGGGCTGAAGCGGCGGTTCGAGGACATGGTCGGCGAGGTTTCGCGCCTTCTGGCGATGAAGGGACCGCAGGATCAGGCGCTGGTGCTGCCGGCCTATGACCAGGTGCTGAAGGCCAGTCACCTGTTCAATCTGATGGACGCGCGCGGGGCGATCGCGGTGGCCGAACGGCAGAGCTACATCGGGCGCATCAGGGACCTCTGCAAGGCCTGTGCGACCGAATGGGTCGAGCAGGAAAGGGGGCGCGTCTGATGGCCCAGCTGCTGATCGAACTGTTCTCCGAAGAGATCCCGGCCCGCATGCAGGGCGGGGCGGCGCGCGATCTTGAGCGGATGGCGGCGGAGCGGCTGAAGGCCGCGGGGCTGACGTATGACGCCTTGACGACCTTTGCGGGGCCGCGGCGGCTGACGCTGGTGGTCGAGGGGCTGCCCAAGGCGACGCCGGACCGGGAGGAAGAGGTCAAGGGACCGCGGGCCAATGCGCCGGAACAGGCGCTGGAGGGCTTCCTGAGGAAGACCGGCCTGACGAAGGACCAGCTGGTCGAGCGGGACGGCGTCTTCTTTGCCGTGCTCAGCAGCCAGGGGCAGCCGACGGCGGCCCTGATCCCGGAGATGGTCGACCAGATCGTGCGCGGCTTCCCCTGGCCCAAGTCGATGCGCTGGGGTTCGGGCACGCTGCGCTGGGTGCGGCCGCTGAAGCGGATCGTGGCCCTGTTCGACGGCCATGTCGTGCCGTTCGGGATCGACGGGATCCAGAGCGGCGACCTGACCGAGGGGCATCGCTTCCTCGGCTGCGGCCGGCCGTTCGCGGTGAAGGATTTCGCCGACTATCGCGCCAAGCTGGAGAGCGACTTCGTCCTGCTGGACGCGGCCGACCGGCGGCTGAAGATCCTCGAGGCGGCGCAGAAGGTCTGTGCTGACCGGGGTCTGGCCCTCGTCGATGACGACGGCCTGCTGGACGAGGTGGCGGGGCTGGCCGAATGGCCGACGCCGATCCTGGGCGACATGGACCCGGCCTTCCTCACCCTGCCGCCCGAGGTGGTCCGGCTGTCGATGAAGGTGCACCAGAAATACTTTGCGGTGCGCAGTTCTTCCCCCGCAGGGGGGAGTACCCGCGAAGCGGGGGAGGGGGGCTTCTCCGCACCGCCGCTGGCTCCGCATTTCGTGGTGGTGGCCAATGTTGAGGCAAGCGACGGCGGCAAGGCGCTGGCCGCGGGCAACAGCCGCGTGCTGTCGGCCCGTCTGGATGACGCCCGCTTCTTCTGGGACGAGGACCTGAAGACTGGCTTCGACGTCTGGTCGAAGAAGCTGGAGGGGGTGACCTTCCATGCGAAGCTGGGGACGCTGGCTGAGCGGGTCGAGCGGATCGCGGCGCTGGCCCGCGAAATCGCGCCGCTGGTGGGGGCCGATCCGGATCAGGCGGAGGTTGCCGCGCGGATCGCGAAGGCTGATCTGGCTTCGGCCATGGTCGGGGAGTTCCCGGAGCTGCAGGGGGTCATGGGCGGCTACTATGCCCGTGCCGCCGGCCACCCGGACGCCGTCGCCGACGCCGTGCGGGATCACTACAAGCCGCAGGGGCCGGCGGACTCCGTGCCAACGGCGCCGCTGACGGTGGCCGTGGCTCTGGCGGACAAGCTGGACACGCTGGTCGGCTTCTTCGCGATTGATGAGAAGCCGACGGGGTCGAAGGACCCGTTTGCGCTGCGGAGGGCGGCGCTGGGGGTGATCCGGCTGGTGCTGGAGAATCACGCGCGCATCGGACTGTCCAACCAAGCTGTTGCTCCTGCCTTGGCGGGTCTCTCGGGCGTAGCCCGGGCCGTCGACAAACTGTCGATCGAGACCGAAGTGGTCGCCTTCTTTGCCGACCGCCTGAAGGTCCTGCTTCGCGACCAAGGCAAGCGCCATGATCTCGTCGATGCGGTCTTCGCGCTGGGCGACGATGACCTCGTCCGCATCGTGCGGCGGGTGGAGGCGCTGGACGGGTTCCTCGCCACGGACGACGGGGCCAATCTGCTGGCCGGGTACAAGCGGGCGTCCAACATCCTCAAGGCCGAGGAGAAGAAGGGGGCCGTGCCGACCGGCGAGGTCCGGACCGGCCTGCCGGGACAGCCGGAGCCGGAGACCGCCCTGGCGCTGGCCGCCGCCGCCGCCGCGACCGCCGTGGACGCCGCCCTGGAGACCGAGGATTTCGCCGCTGCCATGACCGCGCTGTCGCGGCTGCGGGCGCCGGTGGATGCCTTCTTCGACAAGGTGATGGTCAATTCGGATGTCGCCGAAGAGCGGGACAACCGGCTGAAACTGCTGGGGCAGGTTCGCAGCGTGATGGGCCGGGTGGCGGACTTCGGGATGGTCGGGGGGTAATCCTTTTCCGGTGTGAGCTTGTCATCCCGGCCGTAGCGAAGCGGAGAGCCGGGACGGCGGCCGCACTTACGAAAGCCTCCCGGAAATCGCCTTCGATTATCCGGGAGACGGGTGGGTGCCGCGCTGTGGCCTGACCTGTCTCCCGGCTCGCTGCTGACGCAGCGTCCGGGAGCAAAAAGTCTGTGTGCTGGCCCGTCCCGGCTCTCCCCCCGGCTTTCGCCGGGGTTCGGCCGGGATGACAAGAGCAAATCTCTTTCCGGTCTGCTGCCCGACTGCGCCCCCCGAAAAATGCCGAAAAGCTGTCTTCTCGACCCTCTCGGGGCGTCGGCCGGGCACAGCTGGGCCGGGGGGTTACCGCGCCTGGGGCGGTCGCGGGCGGGTGGATTGTCAAAGACCGGCGGCGGTTCGGGGACCGACGGGGTCTATTGTACGGGGGCTGCAACGCGCGCTGAGGAGAAAAATTTCGCGCAGGGGCGAGAAGGCACGGTTGGGGGTCGGAAGGGGACGGAGGATCGGGGGCGGGAAGGGTGGCTTCAGCGGCCCAGGACCGGCTGGTCCATGAAGGCGGCGTCCAGGCCGTAGGCCGCGAACCGGGCGAGGCGTTCGCGCAAGCGGCCGTGCGCCGTCGGGTCTGTGCCGAGGCGGTCGGCTTCGGGCAGGAAGGCGTTTTCGGCGCGGAAGGTCCAGGCGGCGACCTTGAGGCCTGCCGTGTGGGCGTCGGTGATCAGGGATGAGGGCGTGCCGGGGGTCGGTTCGATCAGGGCCGTGTCGGTGCCGATCCAGTCGGCGTAGGCGGCAATGTCGGCGAGGCCCTGCGGAGAGGTCATGGCGGCCGAGGTGAGGTCCGGGCGGTCGGCCGGGCCGCCACCGGCAGCGACCAGCTGCAGCAGCGGCGTCGCGATACGGGCGCGCAGGCGTTGCAGGGGGCCGACCTCGAAACACTGGACGATCACGGGGGCGTCGGCGCCGGCCAGGCCGCGCCTTTCCAGCACGGCGACGAAGGCATCCTCCATCGGCAGGCCGAGGGCGGCGAAATACGTCGGGTGTTTCAGCTCGGGGGCGATTCCGACGCCCGCCGCGGC
>Ga0114980_10000198_pt1 | contig 41650 bp, 41 predicted proteins | sample S_140806_EF_Meta_FD_87018 | JGI IMG/M metagenome (GOLD analysis project Ga0114980, IMG submission 87018) | Freshwater microbial communities from Lake Simoncouche, Canada to study carbon cycling - S_140806_EF_MetaG | ecosystem: Environmental > Aquatic > Freshwater > Lake | place: Lake...
ACAGTAAAAGCAGGACTTTTGGAAAAAGATAAAATACCTAAAGGTGTCCAAAAAAAACTGTATAAACTTAATATTTGTGACAATAGAATACGTGCGCTTAAAGGAAATGAAGTTTTTGATACGAATACTGGTAACGTTACTATCCAACCTAACGTTTGCGATATAAATATAGATAAAACAGGTTCTGTAAAAAATTTAGGAGACGAACCTGGAATTCCAGAGTTTATAAAATTATATTTAGATGATAATTATGATTTTTCAAATGGGACTTTTACGGGTATGTCAGATACAACAAAAAAACAATTTTTAAAAGATTTAAAAACTTTTTATACAGCCTTTACAGGAAATGAAAACATGCCTCCAGAAATAACCAAGTTTAGTGATATAAAATTAAGAGATTATAAAGCTAAACAAGGTTGCCAAGGCGAAAATCCTATTTTAAAATCAAAGTTTACGTTAAATAAAAAAGACAAACTATATATAGATTATGCCGAAAATCTAAATAAAATGATACAAAGAGCAGCTAACAATCAAAACAAGTTACTTTCTGTTATTAATGAATTATTTACTTATGTAATAGATCCTTTTACAAAAAAAAGAGTAATAAGAGTTAATCCAAAATTAAATGATGATATTCTAAAAAGTGCTGTAGAAAAAACAAGAAGATTTATAATAGATTTATATGTTAATTGTGAAAACGATTACGTAAATGGCGTAAAGATATATGAAGCAATTGTAGAAACAAAAATAATCGAGACAACCCAAAAACAAATAGAAAACTTAAAGAATAAGGCAAATGAAATGATCGAAACAACGCAAAAAACTTCTGCTCCTGAAAAGTTAAAGTTAAATACTGAAAATAATGTTAACAATATGCCTGTACAACCTCAAAATTCATGAGCAAATAGTAATATGGATGTATAATTTATAAATATTAAATATAAAAAAAATAATATTTATATGTTTTTATTTAAGAAAGACTTCTTGAAGCGGCACGAGAAGCAGCAGCGGCAGCAGCACGGGAGGCAGAAGCAGCACGAGAAGCAGCGGCGGCAGCAGCACGTCCAGCTGATGCACTGCGGGCAGCAGAAGCTGAACGAGAAGCGGATGCAGCACGAGAAGCAGCGGCAGAAGCAGCACGGCCTGCAGCGGCAGCACGAGAAGCGGCGGCAGAAGCAGCACGAGCAGCGGCTCTATTGCGTCCAACAGATCTTGCTCTTAAACTGCTGGAACGGGAACGGTTTTTGCGAATACGTCTAGTACGAGTACTATATTTGGCCATTTGTATATATATATATTTTATAAAAAAAAAATTTAAAAAATAGATATTATTTTTTTATAAATATTCACAATAAAATATACAAACTATTTCTTAATCTTCCCAAATTCTATTTGTTGAATGCCACCACATTTTATCCCCTTTTTTTACATTAAATATTGACCTAAATATTTTTGATCTGGATAATGGAACATTACAACGATATTTGTCTAAAGGATGCGGATTTGTTTTTAATTGTGCTAAAATAGCTTTTTTATTAATTTTTTGTCTTGATTTAACGGCAAAATAGATAAAAAAAGCTTCAAATGCAATTTTTTGTATAGGTAATATTGTTTCGTTTTTCATTTGAAAATCTCTTAAATATTCTCTACAAATGGTTAAGCCTGAAATATCTGCTATACTTTCTCCTATACTAGGCCATGCATCTAATTTTATTCCATCATACGACGCAAATTTTTCATATTGTTTTACAATATCTGTTTGTATTTGTCTAAATTTTTTTTTATCGTGAGCTGTCCACCAGTTGTTTAATACACCGTTTTCATCATATTGGCAACCCCAGTCGTCTAAAATATGTGACATTTCATGTGCTAAAGCAAATCCGATACGCGATAAATTATATTCAATTCCTCTCTCTTCTAGGTCTACAAATGGTTTTTGCATAAAGCCTAAGGGTATATATATACTGTTAGATGTTGGTGTATAAGACGCATTTACTACATAGGCTTGGCTCCCTATAAATTTAGGCGGTGTTTCTGACCAATTTATAACAGGAATATCTGTAACAGGTTTGCCGGTAAGTTCAATTGCTTGTTTAATTCTCCATTCTGACATTTTTACTAGATTACCCCATGTGTCTTGTGGGTTATAGTCTAATAGAGGGTCGTCATTTAAATTTTCAGGAGAGACAAATATAAATCTCAATTTATCTAGTTTTTTTAGGGCTTTTTTTGTTGTGTTAGGTTGGAGCCAGTCATTTCGCCTAATAATTCTTTTAAATACAGTTTTTAAGTCTTCTGACATCGCTTTAACATAGTTTACTACTTGTTGATTTTTATAATGTTTTATGTATTCATCTGTTAAAAATGTATTAAATAAAAATGCCATAGCGAATAGTGGTTTTACTCCAATATTTATAATTTCTTCTTGTCCACGGACAAACTTTCCATGAAAATCATAAAATATTTTGAGGCCATTTTGGCTCCATCTCTGTTGTTGTTTTATATAAATATAAATCCAATATGTTCTCCATTCTGGAGTATCCCATTCGTCTAACATCAATTTAGTTCCACACAAAAGATAATTTACATCCGAAGTAACAAAATTTTCGGGGGTTCGTTTAAATCCTAACTCTTTTGTAAAAGTTTCCCAATCAAACTTAAACATTTGTATTGCTTTGTCTTTTGTTATTAGGTTATATGTTGACAATTTTTTTTCTTTTATATAATCACACGTCATTGCTAAAGCAAGTTTAGTTTCACAATTTAAAATATCGTTAACATCAAAACCATTATTTTTTCCAAATGCGTATTCAAATACGTCTTTTAAATATTTTAAATAAACTCTTTTATAATTTTGCACATATTCCGTTTTTTTACCATAATTAAAATATAAATCAATATCTATTAAAGTTAACTGTGGACCTTCTAAATAACATTTGAAAATTTTTGGATTTTTCTCGTCTGGTTTTATACTCCATGAAAATGGAGAACTCCAAGATATAATTTCGTTTTTATTTACATATGCCAACATTTTCCATAAATTTTCTTTGCTTTGTCTAAATTCATCTATATTTTTGAGAACTAAATTTGCTTGTTCAGACTGCTGTTTGTCTGTATTGTATTTTAAAAAAGAACTGTATGCATTTTTTATACATATAGCTTTTTTTGTATTTTTTGTTTTGGGATTGTTTATATAATTTTCTGTTATTTGTACTAATTCTCTATAAACTTTATCTTGAACAATTCTATAATCATCTACTTGAACTATATATTTTTGTTCTGTTTTAACCTCATAATCTCTTAGCCATCTATCATTAATATAAGAATAAAAATCGTTTTGTGGAGTTATTTTTGATGTAAGACTTACTGCTTTTTTAAAATCACGAATAACTTGGGTTTCTAAACTTTTACTTACTGCTGTAAAGTCAATTTTATTTTTTTTAAAAGTTTCCTCTACTTTATCTTCAAATGTGGTGTATTTATTTGAATATTTTTCACATAAAGTATTTTTTTCATTTAAAGGTAATGTTGTCAACGCGTCTTTAAGCAATAAATTCTTATATTTTTTTGTTTTGTTCATATTATTTTTTTTGTTTAATTTAAAGCTTTTCATGTAATTAAATGATAATATTATTTTTATTTTATAAAATAATTGTTTTTATAAAATAAGACAAATTTATTATTTGATATGCAAACAAATGTATTTGTCTATTTTTTAATCTTCAAATACTCTGTTTGTAGAATCCCACCACATTTTATCACCCTTTTTTATATTATATATTGTTCTAAATATTGGATGTCTTGACAAAGGAATATTACATCTATATTTATCTAAAGGGTGTGGATTTGTTTTTAATTGAGCTCTCAATGCTTTTTTTCCAATTTTTTGTCTATATTGCATTGCAAAATATATAAAAAACATTTCAAACGATTTTTGCTGAACAGGCAAAATATATTCATTTTTTAATTGAAATTCTTTTAAATACTCTAAACATATATTAATTCCGCTTATGTCAGCTAAATTTTCTCCTACTGTAATCCACGCATCAAACTTAAGTCCATCTCTTGCAGCGAATATTTCATATTGTTTTACTATATTTTCTTGTATATGTTTAAAATGTTTTTTATCGTTTGCAGTCCACCAATCATTAACCGCGCCAGTTGCATCATATAGACTACCATAATCATCTAACGCATGTGATAATTCGTGTGCTATAGTAAAACCAATTCTAGATAAATTATATTCAATGCCTCTTTCGTCTAAATCTATAAAAGGTTTTTGAATATATCCTAAAGGTATATATATACTATTTTCAGATGGAGTATATAATGCATTTACGAGATAAGCTTCCGAACCTATAAATTTCAGTGGTGTTAATGACCATTCTAGTGCATGGGTATATGTTACAGGCTTTCCGACTAAATTTATAAAATTATTAAGTCTCCACGATGACATTTTTTCTAAATTACCCCAAGGGTCATCTTTTTTGTAGTCTAGGAGAGGGTCTTTTTCTAACTTTTCTGGAGAACCTATAATAAATTTTAGTTTGTTTAATTTTTCTATAGATTTATTTTTTGTTTTTGTTTCGAGCCATGTGTTGCGATTTATTATTTGGATAAATACATTTCTAAGGTCTTTAGCCATATTTTCTACGTAATTAATTATTTTCATATTTTTATTTCTTTTTACGTATTCATCTGTTAAAAATGTGTTGAACAAATAGCCTAATGTAAAAATTGTTTTTATACCTAGGTCTAATATTTTTTCTTGCCCGCGAAAAAATTTACCATTGAAGTTATAAGAAATTACCGAACCTTTTTTAGCCCATCTTTGTTGTTGTTTTATATAAACATACATCCAATATGTTCTCCATTGAGGCGAATTCCATTCTTCTAGCATTAATTTTGTAGCGCATATTAAATAATTCACATTTGTTGTTATAAAATAAGAAGGAATACTTTTAAATCCTAATTCTTTTGCAAATTCAAACCAGTTGAATTTAAACTTGTTTATTGATTCGTTTGTTGTAATTAGAGAATAAATATTGTTTTCATCTTCTTTTATAGTTTCACAATACATTGCTTTAGCTAATTTAGATTCGCAAATAAATATATCATGTACATTAAAGTGATTATTTTTTCCAAATGCATTTTGAAATAAGTTATGTAAATATCTTAAATAACCCTTTTTATATGTTTTTTTATATTCTGTGCTATTTTCACCATCTAAATAAACACCTATGTCTACTAGAGTTAATTGTGGAGGTTCTAAATAACAGGCGTAAATACTAGGATTTTTATAATGTGGTTTTATTGACCAAACAAAAGGAGCACACCAAGATATAATTTCGTTTTTATTGAAAAAAGCAAGCATTTTCCAAAAGTTATTTATATTTTGTCTCATTTCATCAATTAAGTCGAGTATTGTTTTAGCTACACACGCTTGTTGTTCAATTGTATTGTCAACGATACGCGCGTGTCGTGCATTTTTTATACATGTTGCTAACTTTGTATTTTTTGTTTCTGGATTTTTAACATAATCTACAGCGATTTGTATAAGTTCACGGTACACTTTATCTTGAATAATTCTAAAATCATCTACTTGTGTTATATATTTTTGTTCGTCTTTCAGTTGATATGATTTTAACCATTTGTAGTTAATGTATGAATAATAATCGTTTTGTGGAGTTATATTTGAAGTACTTATGGCTTTTTTTAGATTATACACTAACTCTTTTGTTGTAACATTTTTTAATAAGCCATCTGGATTATTATTTTTTTTAGTTTTATTTTTATTATCTATCTTTTTTAATTTATGACTTTTCATATAGTTTAATGATATATTTATTTTGATATTATCATTATTTCAAAATTTTATTTTCTATTTTATTTAACATCTCATCGTCATATACCAAGTTTCCTTGAGGTCTGTATGACTTAATAGGTGTATATTCTTTCTTTGGTGTCTTGCTTTTTTGTTGTGTATCTGTATTTTTGTTTAATACTAGTTCATTTGGATTTGACGAATCATAAACAACATTGTTTTCTTCTATATCGTCTTCTATTTTTCTACCAAATTCGTCAATTGTGATACCTGTTTTTTTCTTTAGTTCTGTTCTAACATATGACGGAACCCAATGTAACCAAGAAATAAAAAGTGTATTTGGATGAATATATCTAACATTAAATCCGTTATCTTTTAATTTATCTATTAAATAAGCAATACACGCACCTTGATCATACTTGGGTACGCCAATCATTATTTCTGGAACTACAAACCAGCAAAAACACTCATCGATTTTTTGCCTGGATACTGTTTTTATTCTTACATGTATTCTATTTAAAAGCTTATTATATAATTCTAATTTATTTAAATCGTATTTCTTCTTTTTTTCATAAAGTTCATCAATATTTATTTTTTCAGAAAAATCATGAACGTTTTCTAATGTAAATATATTTGCCATTTGTATTTTTATACGAAAAAAAAATACAAATTTAAATTAATATAATTTAAATTAATTTAAATACTTAAAAATAAAATTCAAAAAAATATAATAAAATGACAATAAAAAATTTAGTGATTTCAGGAGGAGGTCCAATTATACTTCAAATATTAGGAGCTATACAGTTTCTTGAAAAAAATAAATTTCTGGATATGAATAATATTGAAACGATTTATGGTACATCTGCAGGAGCTATGATAGGTTTATGTTTATGCCTTAAGTTTGATTGGGAAACGATAAATGATTATTTTATTAAACGTCCTTGGCAAGAAGTTTTTTCAATAAAAGTAGAAAATATCTTTGATGCATATACAAGAAAAGGAATATTTGATATAAAAACTATTGAAAAATGTTATAAACCTTTGTTTGACGCAAAAGACATTCCAATAGATATAAATTTAGAAGATCTTTATAATTTATCTAAAATAGAATTACATTTGTTTACTTTTGAAATTAATGAATATAAAACGCAAGATATTTCGTACTTAACACATCCAAAATTATCTGTTTTAACTGCTATACAAATGTCTTGCGCTTTACCGATATTAATAACACCGGTTTTTTTTGATGATAAATGTTATATTGATGGCGGTGTATCTTGTAATTATCCCTTAAAATATTGTATTGATTCAGGAAAAAATATAGATGAAACATTGGGTTTCAAAATTAATTATGGTAATAACAAAAATATTATAGGAGAAGAGTCTACCATATTAGATTTTTTATTTTATTATTTGTTTAAAGCTATATTCAGTATAAATACAGATAACTTACAACCTGTTATAAAAAATGAAGTACTTCTAGATGTTGACACTTGTTGTGTTACTTTTCATATGTTTAGTGCTTTAACTAGAGTGGAAGATAGAAAAGAATGGTTTAACAATGGAATTAAAAGTAGTGCGAATTTATTAACTAGCTTAGAGTACAGTATTCAAGAACTGAGTGAGAGTTTCCTTTGACGGTTTTGCGTCGTATTCAATTACTTGTCCGTCTTTTAGTAATTTTATTGTAGGATAACCTTCTACATTATATTTATTCATCATTTTATCAACTTCAGCTGTCTCTGTTGAGCAGTCTATTTCCGTAAAAACAACGTTGTAGCCGTTTATTGTTTTATTTTCATACTCGGCCTTTAGGTCATTCCAAATTGGTTTTGCCGCTTTACAGTGAGGGCACCAATCGGCAAAGAAAAATAGTAATTCTGCTGTATTATCACTCGATCCGTCGTTTTTAGGATTTCTTTCGCTGTTTGGTTTATAGCTCGCCTTTAACTGTGGTGAAACATAATAAAAATATAAAAATATAGCAAGTACACAAAATAAAAGCATTATTAAAATAATAAATTTATTATTGACTATGCTGTTAGTAATTGTAGATAGTATGCTTTTTGGCTCACCACCAATCGGCAATTTAATATTTGAAGAAGGCCCATAATTCATTTATATATATTATAAAATAAATTATGAAACTGTTTTAACGAATACGATTTAAAGAATTTTTTATAAATAATAAATTCATAAATGTTATTTAGAACGTCAGAAGGTAATTTTGTTGAAATTAAAAAATATGATTTTGTGAATGACAAAATTTACTATAATAAAATATTTCAGTTAAAAAAGGAAATTTATAATAAATTTTATATTTCTGTTTCTAAATCGGACAACAACAAACATAAGTTTGATAAATCAAATATCTAAATAATCGAATTTTTACATAAAACTTTTAACAACGAAAATTATTAATAAACCAATAAATACAGTAAAAACGTAGCTACATATTAAGTTTATTCTCAATTGTGATTTTATTTTTTCTGCATTTGCAGACTTTTCGGCTAAACTTAACAAATTAGTTTGTTTTGTGTTTAAGTAGAGTGTGTAACATAAAATTATTAAAACCACAATTTTCATAAACAAAGACGTTTTGAAAAAATTGCTTAAAGGGCTTATTATAAAAACCACAATTAAAAATATTGAAATTGCTGAACATATGCAAATATTTTTTGTGCTATCAGTAAAAATAGTTATATTAAATGGCTGAATAGTATCCATATATTTTTGTTAATATTTTATTTTATATATTTAATGTATAATGACACAAACACGTAAGAATAGAAATACACATAAAAAAACTATGAAAAGAGTTTTCACAAAAAAAGATTATAATTCGGGTGATGGTATGTTAACTTCTGTATGGGGTCCTCCTTTATGGCACGTATTACATACTATAAGTTTTAACTATCCTATTGATCCGACACACGAAGATAAAATAAAATATATGGATTTTATACTAAATCTTAGGTACACATTGCCGTGTAAATTTTGTAGAATAAATTTAACAAATAATTTTAAAAAAAAACCTTTGCAAATGTGTAACATGGCAAATAGAGAAACATTTTCGCGTTACATCTATGACTTACATGAAACTGTAAATAAAATGTTACATAAAAAATCAAACTTGACTTATTGTGATGTTAGAGAGAGGTATGAACATTTCAGGTCGCGATGTACTGAAGAAAAACCCAAGGTTTTTACGTTTAAAAAAACCACTTCTAATAAAAGGAAAGAAAAAGGTTGTACCGAACCATTATACGGGAAAAAATCAAAATGCGTTATAAATATTGTTCCACAAGAGGATAGAAGTGCTACATTTAAAATAGATAAAAAATGTATAAAAAGTAAGAGCAAAGAATAATGACCATAAATAGAAAAATTTAGGTATTTTAAGTATAATATGAAAATATTTATTATTATTATATTATAAATGTATAATGAAACAGGAAATAATAAAGGTGATGTATATGAAACAATAGATATAGAGCTATTTAAATCGTTTGCTTCTAGATTGCAAAAACTTACCTTAGGACTTATAGAAAGTGACATGTTTTTATCTTCAGTTGAAATACCAAGTAAATACACAAATATAAATATTGCTGTTCAAGACAAAAATACAATAAAAGAAATTAAATATGAAGAAATTGCAAAAAAGTTTGATATTGATAAGTACTATAAAACAATTGAATATTTTAAATTTATTTGCCAAACGCGGTTAAGAGACATTATCACAAATATAACATTACTTAATTTGTATGATAAAATGACAAACATAGTTAATTTTCTTATGTCGAATGAAATTTCGTTGGATAAATTACATCCAGAAGTTAAAAAACTTATTGATATGATTAGTGGTATTACTGTTAATACACAAATCGGTGGAAGTAATATTTTACAAGATAGAATGTTAATTGTCGTAATAATTTTGTTTACTTTTATTTTACAAAATGTTAGTTCATCGTCTATATTGGGTTATTTTGTAAAAGAGACAATGCCTGTTAATAAAAAAGCGGATACCGTGCCGGTCGCAAAATTATTAGAAAATGCACAATCTAAAGGTCTTCCAGAAGATTTTATAAAAAATGCGGATGATACTGAAACAATAAATGAGCCAATACAATGTGTTAATCCGGATAATTCCCAAATGGTTACGCTAGGTCCTGTTGACATTTATGGACCGACAAAATATGAAAAAGATGAAAAAGATGAAGAAGATGAAGAAAATGAAGAAGATGAAGAAGATGAAGAAGATAAAAGAAACGACAAAAATGTACTTGAAAATCAACTTGAACCAGTTAAAACATTTACAGAAGAAAACAATTTGGCACTACCATCAAGTTTTATAAATAGAAAGGATGAAGAAAGCTTTTTTCATAAAATACTTGATTTAGTTAATATTTATTATAAAGCACCACCAAGTGAACAAGAGAGAACAATGCAAGAAATTACAGATATATTAGAAAACATACAAAAGTCATATAATAATGCTTATATGCAGGTTTCAATTATATGTAAAAAATTACCTAGAGATGCAGAAAAACTTATCAAAACACACATCCAAACTAGTAATGAAAATGTTAGTGGAACGACTGATGCTAATGGTGATTATACAGAAGATGACGAAACCACTGCTGGTATAGTTGATTTACTTTTTGGATCATATAAATCAATACAAGAAGGGTTAACTGATACAGCTTATTCATACTTCTTTGGAAATGCAAATAAAGAACCAGAAATTGAACCTAAACCTGAACCTTTGCAAAATATTACAGCAAACGCGACTAACTATAGTTTACAAACTAGTCAAGAACCAACAAAAACTCAAGTAATGCAGCTTACAAACACAGCAGTTAGCGAAGAAATTGTCTCAGGTAAAGAAGTTTATAGTTTAGCGAATAAAGCCTTATTAAATATGATGGCAACTAAAAAAAACCAAGACTTCAACATTGAAAGAACTGCTGAAGCTTATGTCGGAACTATACAGCATATGTGTGAAGAAGGATTTCAACATAAATTTGAGTTGCATAACAATAATGATAAACTTTTTGTAGTTAAAAATATAGCGGGTAATTTTGTATTACCCAATAATAAACATACTATTTTTGAGACAATACAACAATTTTTAGATGTTATGATTAAAACAGGTGAAGAAGAAAAAAAGGAATTATATAATGATGCAAACGCAAATGCGAAAGATGAAATGGAAAACCTTATTCAACAGATGAAAGTTTTTTCTCTTATAATGAAACATACAAAAAAAACGTTTCATGGATTTGCTGACATAGAACAATTATTTACGTTGAGAGATGTTTATAAAAAAGACCTTAATGCTATAAATAGGTTAATTGCTGCTAGTGGCGAAACGTTCCCTTTAGATTTTGTAAACCTATATACTGAATCGCTAAAACAAGCTGAAATACTTAAAAGAGATACTAAACTTCAAATTATTGAAAGAGAAAATATTATTGCTTCAGAAAAAGCACTTTTAAATGTGACACAGCAAGAGAATATATTAGGTAAAGAACAAGCTGATGCGAATATTTTATACGCTAAAAATGTTGTGGCATCAACAGCTGGCGCTTTTTTAACAGGTGTAAAAGATACTGCGGGTTTTGCTGCTGACGCAATCTTAGAAGCGCCCAAAAGAGTTATGAGTGCTTCATGGGAGGGTGTAGCACTTCTTGGTGTGACTGTTATATTATTTTGTGTTGCTAGTGCGAGTATCTCAAGGTTATCGACGTCATTTATTCGTCCTCGAAAACAGGAACCGGTACCTCCTGTAATTACAAAAGATGTTTCAACTGTTTCTTCTGAAATTACAGCACCCGTAGTTCCAGCTGACTTGCCTAAAGAAGAACCTAAAGAAGAACCTAAAGAAGAACCTAAAGCAATGGAAACAATATATGCTTTATGTGGTCTTCACTGTTTGGTGAATGAAAAAACTTTATACTTTGGAACAGAAGCCATAAAAATTACATATAAAAATTTTACAGTTGACCAAGTTCTTGAAATGTCCTTAAAAGAAGTCGGCAAACTTAGTGTTTATAACAAATACTTCTCAGATGCAAATGCAGACGAAGATCATAAAAATAAATTTAGAAAAACGGTTTATTTAGAATGGTATTATAATTATCAAACACAACAAGAAAAAATTTCAGATCAAGTAGAACAACCTGAGTTAAAAAAATTGATTATTTTTGACATTAGAGAGAAAAAAATAGGAGCCGTTCAATTACCAAAAAAATATTATGGTGCATATAAAACATTTGAATTAATTGATAGAACACTTCCTAATGGTACTACTATAACTGAACCATTTGTCTATATGTATGGGTTTTTGGCTAATTTACAAATGGTTGCATACAATACTGATATTGAAAATATAATCCAACCTTATTTTGGTTATAAAAATAGAGAAATAGAAAAATTATATACAAACTACAAACAAAATCCTGTTGTACAATATAATATGTTACGCATTTATAATGAAGATATTGGTCTAAGTGCTCCTCCTGAACCATCACCTCTTCCTGATGGAATGTCGCAAGACCAATTTAATGCTGAAATAGCCAAACCGACATTACCTGTAGATGTGCAAGGAATATCTGGTGGTAAAAAAAGAAAAACGATAAAAAAATATAGAAAAAAACATAACACAAAAATAATTAGACGTAATAATAAATCAAAAAGACGAGCAACCAGAAAGCACGCTAAAAAAGGTAAGACCAAGAGATATTGAAAAACAAACTCTTTAAATATTTAAGTATTTAAGTTATAATATAGTTATGCAATTATGAATTATATAACTATATTTTTTACATATTTTTGGCACCTAAAACTGAGAAAAGTCACTTAAAACAGGTTGAGGTAAATATTGATCATTTATAGAAGAATTAGACATGATGCTACTACCATTACTATAACTATTGCTATAGCTATTGCTATAACTATTATTATAGCTACTATTGGATCCACTACCGTATTCTGATGTATTACCATATATGTCGCCGTAGTTTGGTACGTCACCTTGATTTGTAGCATTATAGTTTGGCACTTTTTTACACTCAAATGAAGGCTCTGGGCATCTAGCACAAGCAGGACATGGAGGACATTTTTCTTGTCTAGGGTATGATGAAGCAGCAGGGCACATCGGGCAAACTGGAGGGACAATTTCAGTTTTTAAAATATATAAATCTTCTTGTCCTGGAGGTATTTGACTTGCAGGTATACCTTGTGGCAGTGTGCTATAGTATGTAGTTCCGTAATTTTGAGAACTAGAAACGCCTGCAACAGCATTACCGTTTGGTCCTTGAGCATAATAAGCAGTATTTCCTTGTGGACCAGTAACAGAACTGGCACTACTGTTATATGGTGATTGGTATGAGTTGTAATACATAGTTGGGTCTATAGAATAACCTGTGCTTCCATAATATTGTGTCGACGTGTTAGAAGTAGATTGAGTAAAAACAATAACCTGTCCATTTGGAAGTTTAAATTGAATAACAGGTTGACCGTTATCTCCCAAAACAACAATAGCCGTAACACTTCCATAAGGAGCATAAAATGTATTTGGAACAGGTTGTATATTAGATGATGGTGGCGGTGTTGAAGATAATATCATTGGTGTTGTTTGTCCTACTTGAGATAGCTGTAAACTTTGTGTTCCGTTACTGTTAACAATGACAGTAACCGTGTCCCCACTTGCGTCAGTAAAAACCATACCGTTTTGTAGTGCAACAGAAGAACCAAATCCAGTAAAGTGATTATAGTTATCGATTACATCAAAATAACTGGAAATAGAAGAAGTTGTAGAAGGAGTTGTAGATGTAGAAGTAGTTGAAGAAGATACTGAGGGTGTTGTAGAAGAAGATACTGAGGGTGTTGTAGAAGAAGTTGTAGGAGCACTATAATACGCTGAGGGTTTAACGTTTGAGAAAAACTGTTATTAGGAGTTGTAAAAATTATATTACCATTAGAAAGTGTAGCAGTAAATCCGAAAGGGTTTGTAAACAAATTACTGTTATTAGGTGACGGTGTAAATACTACTGTTGTTGAACCATTTGACTGGTTAAGTTGGATACTCTGAGTTCCGTCACTATTTGTTATAATAGTAGCAGTATCACCATTAGGTCCATTGTAAACGGCGCTCGCAACACTAACATTATTATTTGTTAACCCCTCTCTATTACACTTGCCTCCTAAAAAAGAACATAAAACTATGCCTAATAATAAAATCAAGAAAAGAAATAATGCTTCAGTATTCATTGTATAATTTATATAGTGAAAAAAGTTTAGAAGTATATAATTATAATATATAATATATAATACATAAAACAACATTATATGGAAAAAAATAAAAAATGCATTGCAAAAACAAATGATAACTCATTAAAAAAATGTTACATTGAAGATAACACTATATATGAAATTGGCGTTGACGAGGCAGGAAGGGGTCCTTTGTTTGGTAGAGTTTATACAGCTGCGGTAATTTTACCTAAAGACGACAGTTTTAATTTTTCAATTGTAAAAGACAGCAAAAAATTTCATTCAAAAAAAAAAATAGAAGAAGTAGCGAATTACATTAAAGAAAATGCGTTAGCATGGTATGTAAGTTTTGAAGACGAACAGACAATTGATAAAATAAACATTTTACAAGCAACTCAGTCTGCAATGCATAATTCTATATTAGAAGTAAGAAAACAATATAATTTACTTCTTAATGATAAAGGAAAAATAGAAAATAATGAATATTCTTATTATTTACTGATTGATGGAAATTATTTTAATCCAATCACATATTTAAATAAAATAACGAACAAAATAGAATCAATCTCATATGTAACCATTGAAGGCGGAGATAATAAATTTGCTTCTATTGCGGCAGCATCAATTTTAGCGAAAGTAGAGAGAGATAAATATATTGATAGGCTATGCGAGGAAAATCCAAATTTATCCTTACATTATGCCATTGATACTAATAAAGGGTATGGCGCAAAAAAACATATTGAAGGGATAAAAGAACATGGAATTACTATTTGGCATAGAAGAAGTTTTGGTATTTGTAAAAATTATGTATAGTCTAATTTAATAATAATAAAAACAAAAATTTATTTTAACTATTTATTCATTATTATATTTAAGTATTTGATTTTAAAATTGAAATAAAAAATCACTAAAATTGTTTATAATATATTTTATGTAAAATACTTATTAAAAACGGTTTAAAATATTAATTAGAATTAACTGTAACAATGCGCGTATTAGTTTTTGATACAGAAACAACAGGTTTACCTAAATCCAAAATAATAAATCAAGAAACACAACATTTATGGCCTCATATTGTTCAATTTAGTTATATAGTTTTCGACACGGAAACAAATACAATTGTTAACACTTGCGATAAAATAGTTAAAATGCAAGACGGAATAAGTATTCCAGAAGAAGCATCCAAAATTCACGGAATAACGAACGAAATGTCACAAATGAATGGACAAGATTTAAAATGTATATTAAATGATTTCTTTAGTGACCTTATGAAGATAGATTTATTAGTCGGTCATAATGTTATATTTGACTTAAACATGCTAAAAATTGAGCTGTTGCGAATAATTTACACAAATAATAAAAAAGAATTAAAAAATTTTAAAAAATATTTTCATTTTATAACAAATTTTAAAAATATTTGTTGTACGCTACAAGATTCTATCGATTTTTGTAATATAAAAACATTGGACAAGCACGGTAAGCCTTATTTGAAATATCCAAAATTATCAGAATTGCATGAAAAATTATTCAGTTCTGTTCCAAATAACTTACATAATTCGTTTAATGATGTTTTAGTAACGTTGCGGTGCTTTATGAAACTAAAACATGGCATAGATATAGACAAAAAGTGTAATATGTTTATTAACTTAGTAAATAATTTGAGTATATTATAATTATAAATGGTTATAAAATTGTTTTATTATACAAATAATATTTTTGTATTTTATATATTTTTTTAATTTTATATAATATAAAAATAAATATATAATATTTGTATAATGTCTACTAGACCAATTTATGCAATAGCTGTATTTAATGACAATATTAAAGGATGGGTTAAATTTAGTGAAGACTTAGTAAATAACTGCATTCAAGTAAATTTAAATATTACAGGTTTAATTCCAAAAAGCAAACACGGATTTCATATTCACGAGGCCGGCGACTTGACGGATAAATGTACTAGTATGTGCGCGCATTTTAATCCTTATGGTAGTAATCATGGATGTCCTGGCATAAAAGAAAGACATGTTGGTGATTTAGGCAATATATATACAAATAGTAAGGGAGAAGCTAAATATACTTTCCATGATGATGTTATTAAACTTCGCGGGACTAAGTGTAATATAATAGGTAGGGGTTTAATTATTCATGAAGACGAGGACGACTGTGGAAAAGGTGGCAACGCAGAAAGCTTAAAAACTGGTAATGCAGGAAAAAGAATTGCTTGTGCTGTTATTGGTTATTCAAAAGAAAATTTTTTACTTTAAAAAAATTAAACCGATTATACATTTTAATCTAAATAAAATGTATAATTATAATGAGCATAAATAAATCCATTATCATATTTTTGTTTTTAAATTTTGTTGTTTCTTTTATGTCTGATATTATTTTGAATGATTTATCTACAAATTTTAATATAGTAAAACCTTTACAACCTTATTTTTACAAACAATCTATTATAAAAACAGCTTTTGATGCGGGTATGACTGTTTTATTTGCACTTATAATAAACATGTTGTTTTCTTATTTTTTATTTGGATTTGTTGTGCCTAATAATTTTACAAATTTAATTTATTTTTGCAGTTTAGCATTTTTTATAGGATACGTGCTTGATGTTTTAATTTATAAATTCAAAGTTTTTGGAAATCGGCTTGATGTTTATTACAAAAAACTAGGTGCAGGATTATGGGGAAGTTTAGCATTTGTATTTTCTATTGTTATTAGTTATTTCATACAAAAACATATATTTATTATTTTATAATGATTGACGAAGATGAAAAAATAGAAATTAAAGAATGCCATTGCGAAAGTGAATGTGAAAGAGATTTTTTAAGAAACAAAATTTTAGACTTAGAAAACATGTGTAAAGTAATTGAAACAAAAATGGATAAAATATTAGAACTCTTAGAAAAAGATTGTAAAAAAATGAGCGACCATATAGATTTTGTGGAAAACGTATACGATAATGTAAAAATGCCATTTTATTATGTTATGAATAAAGTAAACTACTTTGTTTCTAGCGATAATAATAATATTTTAGATAGTGAACATAATAATGATAAGAGATTATTATAAAATAATACTTTTTTATATTTTGTCAACATTTAAGCTGAACACATTTCGCAAATTTCTTCTTTTACATCAACATTTTCTCTTGCTTCTGGCTCTATAGTAAACTGTTGTGCTTGGTGTTTGGCTTTTCTTCGTAAATAATAAATACCCGTTTTAAGACCCTTTTTCCATGAGTAAAAATGCATAGAAGTCAGTAAATTATATGTAGGATCTTCTAGCCATAAATTTAGACTTTGGCTTTGACAAATAAAAGCCCCTCTATCAGCAGCCATATCTATTAAATGTTTCATGGGCATTTCCCAAACAATTTTGTATTTGTTCCTTAAATTTTCTGGTAAAAATGTTAACTGCTGGACAGATCCTTTATTTACAATAATATTATTTTTGATTTTTTCGTTCCAATGTCCTAAATCGATTAATTCTTTCATTAAATATTTATTTACGACTACAAATTCGCCAGCTAGTGTTCTGCGAGAATATAAATTACTAGTAAATGGTTCAAAACATTCATTATATCCTAAAATTTGAGACGTTGATGCAGTAGGCATTGGTGCTACTAAAAGCGAATTTCTTAATCCGTGCATGATTATATTTTCTTTAAGCTTTGTCCAGTCATATTTTTCACTTGGACTAATATCCCACATGTTAAACTGTAATATTCCTTTTGAAGCCGGAGAATTTTCAAACGAACAATATGTTCCGTACAAATTTGGTTGTGAATTTGATAATAAGGGAAGTTCATATTTATTTACGTATTGTGCCATGTTTGAGTAATCTGAACTTTTTAATATTTCATTAATTTTGATAGATCTTTCTAAAGCAATTTCATTACTTCTCTCTAATGCTGCATGATAGATTGTTTCGAAAATAAGAGTGTTTATTTCTTTTGCTTCTTCAGAGTAAAATGGAATATCCATTAACATAAATGTGTCAGCTAATCCTTGCACACCGATACCTATGGGTCTATGCTTTAAATTACTAGTTTTAGTCTTTTCAGTCGGATAAAAATTAATATCAATTACACGATTTAAATTATTAGTTACGACCTTTGTAACATAATGTAACATTTCATAATTAAATGTTTTTGTGGTTTCATTAACAAAAGCAGGCAGAGCAATAGAAGCGAGATTACAGACTGCTGTTTCTTTATCATCAGAATATTCTATAATTTCAGTACACAAATTAGAGCTTTTAATTGTGCCAAGGTTTTTTTGATTTGATTTTTCGTTTGCAGCATCTTTATATAAAATATATGGAGTTCCTGTTTCCATTTGCGAATTTAAAATTTTAAACCATAAATCCCGAGCATTTACAACTCTTCGAACGTTTCCTTCATTTTCGTATTTTTCATAGAGCTCTTTGAACGCACTACCATAAACATCTGATAAACCAGGACACTCATTAGGACATAACAATGACCATTTTGCATTATCTTTTACACGTTCCATAAAAAGATCAGGTACCCAAAGAGCATAAAAAAGGTCTCTTGCTTTTAATTCTTCGTCTCCGTGATTTTTTTTAAGTTCCAAAAAGTCTTCAACATCCGCATGCCATGGTTCCAAATAAATAGCAAAAGAACCGTTTCGTTTTCCGCTTTGGTTTACGTATCGCGCGGTATTGTTGAAAACTCGTAGCATAGGAACTATTCCGTCTGTTTTACCATTTGTACCTCTAATATGTGAGTTTTTTGCTCTAATATTATGTATATGCAGACCAATACCTCCAGAATATTTTGAAATTAAAGCGCAATCTTTAAGTGTATTGTAAATTCCTTCAATACTGTCTTCTTCCATTGATATCAAATAACAACTCGATAATTGAGATCGTGGAGTTCCAGCATTAAATAAAGTAGGTGTTGCGTGAGTAAAATATTTCTGTGACATTAAGTCATATGTCTCTTTTACTAAACGTAGACATTCTTTTTGGTCTGGATGATATTGGTCCCCGTGAATTCCTATAGCTACTCGCATCCACATATGTTGTGGTCTCTCTACGACTTTATCACCACACTTAAATAAATATGCTCTTTCTAGTGTTTTAAAACCGAAATAATCAATTAAATAGTCTCTGTTATAGTCTATCATTTTATTAATTTCTGTTTCATGCTCTTCTGTAAATTTCCAAAGAGTTTCAGATACTAAAGGAAAGCTATTATTATGAATATCTTTAAAATAATATAATGTTTTCATAACGCTCGCAAAGTTATCTTCTGTATTTTTTTGATGGTTCGATATAACTATACGTGATGCTAACGAAGAGTAATCATAATGATTTGTAGATAAAGCTGCACATTGTTCTCCTACGAGTTCATCTATTTTTGATGTCGGAATTGTGTCATATATTTGGTCTATTACTTTTTTGACTAATGATGAATAATTAATACGAATATTAGCTTCTTGACCTATTTTTTTTATTCTTTCCAATATTTTATCGAACGCTACATCTTGTAGTTTACCGTTTCTTTTTGTTACTCTCATTTCTATAGAATTTTCCATTGTTATAATAATTTATTAATTTAGTTTTAAACCGATTTTTTTAAGAATTTAAATAATATAACTTATACAATAAACAAAAAAATATACAACTTACAAAATAATATATAAATTATATATATGCAAAAATTTGTATTTCTGTTTTTTATTTTAATATTGGGTTTGTGTGTGCCATATATATTTCATGTTGCAGAACAATTTAAAGGACACCAAGACGGATACGCTAATTTAGGTTTAGCTTATAATGCAGGTAAATTTCCTAACGCAGAAACAGACCTATTACTTCAGGGGGTCTATCCTACAACAGGTACAAATGGTATTTCTAACAACACTGCAAGCAATATGTGGTGGAATTATCCCATTTTTAAATTAGGTTCTTATGCTCAAATAACAAATAACATTAGATACCCAAATAGTCCTGATGTAGGTAGATGTACACCTGCTTCTATGTGTGGCGCTTTATATCAAAAAATACAAAATAAACCTAATGTAGTAAGGCCTTTACAGCCTTTAAGACCTGGTTGTGGTACACGTATCGGATATTTTACAACAGATAAAAATATGTTACCGTTTAGGACAGACCAATCAAATATTTTGTATTAACTTTTATTATTGTATTGGAATGTATTATTGTATTGAAATGTATTATTGTATTGGAATGTATTATTGTATTGGAATGTATTATTGTATTGGAATGTATTATTGTATTGCAATGAATTATTATATTATTATATAGTATATTATAATATAAAATGAAACAAAAAACTTTCAGAAAATATAAAAAACACAGAAAAACTTTTAGTAAATATAAAAAACACAGAAATACATTGAAAAAAAATCGAAAAACATTAAAAAAAAATGGAGGTGGATTTTATAATTTGTTAAATTTGCTCGCTGGGTCTGGACTAGTTTTAACTCTTATAGGACAGGCATGCGGTAAAATTAATATTATGACTGCGTGTGCTGGAAATACATGTAGGTCACCAGTTGGTGAATTTTATATAAAAACACTCATTGGCGAAAAAGAAGGAATAGGACAAATTACTAGCAGAGGCGTTAGTGTAAGAGCTCCAGATTCACCTATGGCGCCATATTCACAAATATTTTCGAAACAAATTTGTGGTGATAATTCAGAGTGCATTAAAGAGGTCGAAGCACATAAGTCTCAATCTTTTAAATGCGAAGACATAATTCGACTTATAGATGGTCCTGACACGCAGTTGCGTATTATTCCTATGGATGACATAACGGCAAACAAAATATTAGATACATTAAACAAATGTAATTTAACACCAGAAGAGCGAAAAAAAATAGTTGTAGGTTTAGATTGCGATATGAGTGGCACATGTAACAAAAAAAGTGCTGAAATTCCTGATCCATTTTTTCAAAAAGGCACTCCCTACGAACATGCATCATATACTAACATGGTAGATACGCTCTCAAAAAAACTAGATAATGAATTTAATAAATGTGAAAACCTTGACAACATCTAAATAGTATTATCTACTTTAATTATATTTGTAAATTTAAGTAGACAACTCTGTGTTTCATTTGAAGGTTTGCTAATTGGTTCTTTTTTTGGTTTCCTATTCGGCGCTCTATGGCTATAACCAGTTACACGTTCTTCTTCGATTGTTTTCCATATATTTTCTAGATGACATATATTATTTTTAAACCATTCACAGTTTCTTAATACTAAAACACAACTGAACACTTCTAGTTTCCAATAAATAAATTTTAAAAATATATAATTATATGGTTCTGCTTCGTACCTGTCTAACTCAGTTTCTTCCCAACAATTAATATCGACTTCATTTGTGATGTGTAGCGGTTTATACATGTAAAAAGGTTTGCCTTCTTTTGTATGAAAATATAATATTATACCTTTTGTTTTACCATTTGCTGAAATTGTTATATTTTTATTTCCTGTATCGGTGTCTATTTGCGAATCTTCAAAAAAAGCTTGGCGGTCAGTGTACTCAATAAATTTCGTTTCTAAAAAATCGCAATCATTAAGGTCACACACTTCCATTTGTAATTGCATTTGAACCCAGTATTCTTTTTTCGGAATTCCATTTATTTCACGACTAACTACATTTTTTATTTCTAACATACGTCCATAACGTTCTGACGTGGCGTTTACAACTATTCCATCTGGGGACGCACCTAAAAATGAATATGTAGGATGGCGTATACAACCAAAATCTTCTACTTTTGTGTTATATTTTTGCTCATATAATAAAACTGACAGAGGTTCGTATTTTTGTCCCCAATGTAAAGGTGAATTAGTGTTCACCATTTTAACTTCACATTCTTCATCTTCACTTAGATTTTTTAATGGTTGGCATTTTTCATAAATAAGCTGATTTTTGGTCGGTTGCGACTCAAACGCTTTCCATGCGTTACTTGCTGTAATTAAATTCCATCTAAAATTATACCATTCTTGGGTTCTCTGAACTGGCTGAGGAATATCTCTAAGTTTTTGGATTTTATTTTCTATAATATCGTTGTAATTTATTGTGTTTTTTTCTGTAACATTTTCTTCTACATATAATATACTAGGGTGTTCTCCTTTTTTATCATTTGTAGTTTCGGTTTCAGTTTCGGTTAAGGTTTCAATGTATTCTTCTTTGTTTTCTATTTTCTCCGGATAAAATGTAGAAATATACATGTTTATAGCAATATCTAAAACATCATTTAGGTCTTCTTCTACATAATCACTCTTAAAAATGTCTTCTTCAAACTGGATATAAAATAAATCCCGAATTTCTTCCGTAATTATTTCATAAAAGTCAGGTTCTGTTATTACAGAAGTATTTTCCATTAAATAACAATCTATTAAGTGAAATGTTGTTTCAAAAAGCTCCAAAACCATTTCTTCCGTAAAAATTGTAGGTTCATCTTCAAATACTAATGTATCCAAAATATCTTCAAGATCTTCCAAATCCGAAATGAGCATTACTATATATATTTAAATTATGTTTTTAATATTATTTATATTTTTATATTTTATACTTCTCTATTTTTAACTACAATTATATTCAGTTTCTTGTAAAAAAGGTTCTTGTAAAGATTTATTTTTAATTGTTCCGTGGTTTTTTTTTGGAGCCAATGATTTTAATGTAGAAATACGTTTATCTACATTTTTCAAAGTAAAATGTTTACTAGACTTTATATAAGTTAACGCTGGTATATCTTTAATTACTCCATTTAATTTATCATAATTTACATCTTTCACTCTACATAATTTTTTTCTATCAATGCTATCTTTTAAAAATGCAACTAATAAATTAGCTTCTTCATCGTCCAAACAGTTTTCTTTTTTATATAACTCAACATAGTCAAGTAATTTTTTTGTTTTTATTGTTTTATTTAACTTACACCACGGCTCATTACTATTATTATTTTTTTCGTTTTCTAAAAATAATTCTAAATTAGAGACATTATTTTGTGTTTTTGTCTCGACCAAAGCATTACCATTCAATAACATTGTTTTATATTTAATATTTTTAAGTTCTTGACACTCATCAATTATTTCTGTTGGTTCTTCCATTTATATATATTACTATATTAATATAAGTTTAACTCAATTTAGTAAAATATATATTTATCAACGTGTTTTTATATTGAGTGTATATATATTATTTGTACATGGAAGAAACAACAAAAAAAATAAACATTTCTGGTACAAACAATGTTTTGCAAATAAAAAATTTAGTTAACGAACGCGAACGCAAACACGAAAAAATAATAAAAAAACGAGTTAAAACAGAAAATTGGTCCTTTTTGGACGAAACCTTTGTCTATTCGGAACAAATAAAAATAATAAATGATATTTCAAATAATAACTTTCGTTCTATAGATGAAAAAACTAGAATAGCAATACAAGAAATACACAAAAAAATTAGTGGATATAAACAACAAGATAAAATAAAAAAAAAATTCGATGAAACTAAATTTTTAACTTATGAATCTATCATTATAAAAATGATTGAAAGTGAACTTAAATGTAGATATTGCCTTAAAGAAATGTTTGTTCTGTATGATATATCGAGAGAAAGTAGGCAATGGTCTGTTGATAGAATTGATAATGACCTAGGACATAATATAGATAATTATCATTTAGCATGTTTAGAGTGTAATTTAAAAAGAAGACGTAGAACAGATGAAAAATTTTTATTTACAAAGCAATTAAATATTATAAAACAAGGAGCGCATTAACAATTTTTCTCTCTTCGGAACTAAATAGATAAGTAAAAATTTATGCGATTTTGTTTTATTTTTATTTTCAATGGTATCTATTATGGAATGGAAATGGACAAAAAAAGAACCTTATGAAAGGTCACGTAGATTAAAGCATGTTCAAGAATTAGAAAATAAAAGTTTTTGTGAAGATGTTGAAAAAGCGGCATATTCTTCTTCTTTAAATCACGATGAAAATACCTGGAACATATTAAACAACTCTCTTGCAAATGAAGGGTTTGCAATAAATAATAAGAGAGAAGTTTTAGATACAAAAATTGCGGATAGGCAAATGATGCAACAAATAGGTTATAATCCTTTCTTATCTAATACTGACTATGTAAATGATGTATCTGTAAGAGATCAATATTTAAAACCAGTTAATACAACAACAGATAGAGAGAAATAAGTTACGCCTTTATACTTATTATTTTAGTGAGTTAACACACATCGAAAAATATAGACGGTTTACAAAATATACTAAAAAGAAATTAATAACTATCAATATAAAATGTGTTATGAAATTAAAAGTTATTTTTGATGGTTTCGTAACTATATAGATTAATCCTGAAATTGTCGCAATAATCATAGCAATAAAGAAAAATACTGTTAATACATAAAAATAAAAACAAGAATCTTTATTCAAAGGGCTAAAAAAAGTATTATTTATATTCATATATAAATTACAATATTTATTTTTTTATAAAATGTTAATTATTTAATGTAATTTAAAGGACTTAAAAAATACTTTAAAAAATAATTAATGAATACTGTATATACTACTCAAAATGACTTATTGTTAAATAACTTAATGGCATTTTATAAAAATGAGATATACCTTGATAGAATGCTAAAAATTATTACAGGCGAATCAAAAATCTCATTACGTATAGTAGATTGGTTTGTAACAAATTATGCGAAAAAATATTATACGTTATATATTATACATAATGAAACAGAAACAGCAAAAAGGTTCAAAGTTTATTTTGATTATAAACTTAAATTAAAAGCATATAGTAAAAAAAGGTTTGATCCATTTTGTAGATGGGATAGAATAAGTATTCCATATAAAAACGGCACTTTTATTGAAACCACTATCGGACAATTAAATTTTTTTAAATGGGCTATTGAAAATCGCGTAATTGAATATATTGAAGAATTTTATGAAACAATTGAGAAGGATATGAATTGTAGAAATAGCACTTCTAAACGAAAAGAAACTATTATTGATAATTCTAAAACTAGAAAGAAGAGAGAAGAGTTGTCGATTTCTGCCTCAAAAAGTATGAAAAAAGAAGAAGTTGAAATTGTTGTTCAGTTTCATTAAAATACTTTATGGTTTAATTTTTGAGACTTTTACAATAAAAATAATTTATTATATTATAAAATGAATAATTTACAAAAAAGATTTTTATTGTTTTTGGTAGGGTGTATTGGTTCAAGGTCAGTTTTAGTTTATGTGGCTAAAAATGTTTCTGTAAAATATTTAAAATACTTAGGTTATTTAGCTTTACTTCCTGCAATTGGTTTTATTTATTTATTTTTAACTGGTACAAGAAAAACAGGAACCGAAGTTTTTGGAGATAAAATATGGTGGAATGACTTAAGACCTCTTCATTCTTTATTATATTTTTTATTTGCGTATAATGCTATTTATGGTAATAGTTATGCATGGAAATTTTTATTAGCTGATGTTATTTTAGGTTTGGTTTCATTTTTATATTTTCACTATATAAACGGAGATTTTTCAAAAGTATTCTACGAATAAAAACACATATAGTATAAAAAGTTAAATATTTAAAAATAAATTAATATCATTATTCATAATAATATTAATGGGAAATACACAATCAGCACAAAAAATAAATTATGAAGACGTCCAGTTTGTCATTAATAATCCACAAATATATTTGTTAATCAATACGTTAAGTGAAAAAGAACAAAATTGTTTAATTATTAATACTATAAGTATATCAAACGAGGAAACTATTATAAATAAACTAATCCAAAGTGGAAATAAAAATATAAAAATTATAGTTTATGGGCAAAATAGTAATGACGATAAAATTTATTCAAAATATACTCAATTAAATTCATTAGGGTTTTATAATGTATATATTTATGTTGGTGGGCTATTTGAATGGTTATTGTTACAAGATATTTACGGAGACAAAGAATTTCCTACAACTTCCAAAGAATGCGATTTATTAAAATATAAACCTAGGAAGGTATTGAATATTCCTCTTATAGAATATTAGGTTTTATTTTTTATACTTGTTAAATATTTATCAATTGCCATAATAGATAACTCATTTGCGGTTTTGTTATCGTTTGTATAAATATGATTAAAACTAATATTATCAAATTTGCTCTCCATTTCTTTAGCTCTACAATATAATTCTACCAAATTTTCTTTTTCACAGCTACATAAACCTCTCATTTGACTTATAACTGACTGGTTATTACCTTCTACTATTAAATGTGATATATTTAATGTATATGCTTTTTGTAGTCCATAAATTAAGCTGACGTATTCTGCATGATCATGTGTTATATTATCTTCAATACAAAAGCCACTTGTCCATATTTCATTGTTATTTTTATATATTACGGCTCCACATCCAGATAATCCGGTATTTGCGTCATGTAGTCCATTGAATTTCATTTTGTAAACAAATTCTGGAAATACTTTTTTATAGACTTTTGGTTCACGACTAATTTTTGGAAACATATGATTATAAAAAATGTATTACTATATTTAATATCTTTTTTATTTTTATATATTTTTATTATATATTTTACACCTAACACTCAACAGTATAACACTCGAAAATATAACACTGGACGTATAAAATTAAATTTTAAGCTTAAAAAATGCACTATAAAATAAAAACGAAAAATAAAAACGAAAAATAAAAACGAAAAATAAATAAAAAAATAGTTACAAAAATACTTTTTTCAAATTTTCTATTTCTTTTTTTGCCTTTTTATGTTGTTTTAACGACACATTTTTAGAGTAAGCTGTTATGAATAATTTGTCACTTCTATATTTTAGCACTCTTGTATCAAATAGATTAATGGCTTTTTGTAAGGCTTTGTCGTAATTAAGTTTTTCCATATACATACCATACATAATACATCTATCAATATCATATGCAGATAATAAATCGGCTTCTCTCACTATATGATATGCTAACTGATACTCTCCTAGATTTGGGTATCCAACATTTTTGACTTTTGAGTAAGAAATAGTTGAGATTATATCACAAACCGTGTCTAAGTTCTTTGCAGTCATATAATCAGACATATAATTTTTTATCATTCCTATTCCATTTTTTTCTATCATATATTTTTTATCACACATATCATGTAATATAGCTGAAGCACAAATAATTTCTCTCTGATTTTCTAAATGAGAATTTTTTACTACTTCACTTTCATATATTTTATTCGCATAACTATATACTTCCATACTATGTTTTAGAGCATGCGACTCATCTATATTATATATTTTACTTGTCCGCATTACATAGTTAAAAGCTAAGTTAATTAAATTTGTTGTTGGTATTATTTTCATTTAATTAAGTTACATAAAAAAAATACTAAATATAATCGCAAATTTCTGTAGTCAATTCATTATTTTTTGTTATTATCCTAAAAGGTTTACCACAACCATATATTAAATCGTTTTCTACATAATAATCGCATATACTCTTTGATAAATGTGGATCTATTTGCTTTTTATCTGACTTATAAATTCCATGTCTAAATATAGCGCAATTTATTTCCAATAAAATAAAAAAATCATTACAATGTGGACACTGTAATACTATATTTTGTTCCATTTATATATTATTTTTTTTATAAAATTTAAAATAATAACTTTTATTTTCAATGAATAAATTTATCTATTTTATCAATCCATTCTTCAATTATTTCATGATTTTTATAAATATCTTCGTTCCCGTTCAATGTTAATAGCTCGCTATATATTTTTTTTTGTGTAGTTTGTGTAGTTTGTCTTCCTTGGGCATCAACTCCTATCATATCATTATGATATTTATCGCAATCGTCTAAATATTCTAAAGGTATGTTACTCTCGCCATCTCTAGAACGTTTTAATATTCTCATATGACATGATTCTGGAGATGCTTTTACATAAATTATTTTATTTACTGGATAATCTTCTATAAATGTGTCGAACCAACTCAAATATATCTGATAATTCACGTATTCAATTTTTCCTGCATCATATAACATTTTGGCAAATACTAGCTTGTCAGTATATAAACTTCTCTCTGTTATAATTATAATGTTTTTTTTTATTGTTGTAGAAGAGTACATTGTATCTATATTTTTTAAAGTATCTTTTAACAATTTTAACCTCGATACATAAGCCATCATTTGAAAAGGAAATGAATATTTTTTTTGGTTATCATAAAATTTCTCAAGAATAGTAACTCCGTTTTCATCTCTTATTTTTTCCCATTCATCAACAGGTTCTTTTAAAAATATTACTTCTGGTACGTCAATATAATGGCCTCGTAATTTTTGCAATAACGTTGATTTACCAGAACCAATATTTCCTTCAATTGAAACGATTGTAATAGTGAACATTTTATTATTTCTTTTTATTTGTATATCAGAACAAGGTTTATATCATTTTATAAACTATTTTATACCATAAAATACATTTCATTTTTATTTTTAAAAAAAATTGATATTAAAAATAAACTTAAAGACAAAGACATATATTATAACATTTATAGCAAGCAAAATGGACTTAAACCAAAGAAAACTTAACCGTTCTGAATGGAACTCTATTGAAATACCAGTTTCAAATTCTGAAATTGAAGTATTGAAACTTATTATAGCTGGTTATACAGATGTAAATATTAAAATGAATTATAATAATTCTATCTTTACATTTTTAAAGATAGAATATAGCGAAAAAATGGAGGACCATTTATATAATAAATATTTACGTGAAAGAGGTATCAAGATTGAGGCGGATTTCATTAAATTAAATACTTCATATAAACTTATTAAAATTGACAGTAAAGAGAAAATTAATACAGTTGACAAAATTCGTCTTGAACGATATGATGAAACTACACTAAAAAAAAATGATATTTATGAGTTTTTATTAATGACACATATCGAACAAATTATATTTTATTTTAAAAATAAGAATGACAAACTATTACATTTTCATTACTATACTCTATATAAATTAATTGGACATAATGTTGCAAGACTAAACCGCCATGTTATATTACTCACAAATAAAATATTGGCATTCTTTAAAGAATATATACATATTTCTGTTATTATTGAAAATGCAGTTGAGATTATTGAAAAAAATGAAAATCTCTTAAAATATAGTGATATGGTTCTTTATAAACATCAAAAAGAAATTTTTACAGCTTGCAAGAGGCCAAACCCTAAATTAATATTATATATGGCTCCAACTGGAACAGGTAAAACACTTACACCTATAGCACTTTCCGAGCAAAAAAAAATAATCTTTGTTTGTGCCGCTAGACATGTTGGTTTGGCACTTGCGAGGGCAGCCATTTCCGTTAATAAAAAAATCGCGTTTGCATTTGGGTGTGCTAGTGCTGATGATATTCGGTTACACTATTTTTCAGCAAAGGAATATACCAAAAACAAAAGAACTGGCGGTATCGGAAAAGTTGATAATAGTGTCGGTAATAATGTAGAAATAATTATTTGTGATATTAAATCATATTTACCTGCAATGTATTATATGCTTGCTTTTAATAGCGCTCCTAATATCATACTGTATTGGGACGAACCTACTATAACTATGGACTATGGAGAACATGAATTTCATTCTATTATCAGAAATAATTGGAAAAAAAATTTAATTCCAAATGTCGTATTATCTTCAGCAACTTTACCCAAATTAAACGAACTTACAGAAACGATACCCGATTTCTTAAATAAATTTCCTGGAGCCGAAATTTGTAATATAGTTAGTCATGACTGTAAAAAATCTATTCCAATTATTAATAAAGATGGGTTCGTTGTATTACCGCATTATTTACACGAAAGTTACGAAGAAATGATAACTACTGCTAACCATTGTGAAAGCTATTTAACATTACTCAGATATTTCGACTTAAAAGAAGTCGTTGAATTTATTACTTATATTCTTAAAAACAATTTGTGTAGCTCTAAAAAAATGGTGATTGAAAGATCTTTCGAGACGCTAAACGATGTAAATATGACAAATATTAAAATATATTATATAAAGTTATTACAAAATATTACTGAAGATAAATGGATTAGAACATATTCGTATTTTAGAGATAATAGGAAACCACGTATATTTGAAAACGATAAAGTAGACCCGAAAGGAAATAAAATATCAAAAAATAGGAGTATTGGTGCACATTGTTATTCGAGAACAGCTGACAGTACGTCTTTACACGGAGCGTCTTTAACAAGATTAGCGAGCGAACAAATTGTTACACATAACAGAGTAGAAGAACAACCCAAGGGAACTTCTGCTGGCTATGTAACGACAAAAGACGCATATACTCTAACTGAAGGTCCTACAATATTTATTTCAAACGATATAGAAAAAATCGCAAAATTTTGTATTCAACAGGCGAATATTCCGTCATTAGTTATGAGTGAAATAATGCGAAAAATAGAATATAATAATGGAATAAATGAGCGTCTACATTTGTTAGAAACAGAATTAGAAACTATAAAAGAACAATCTATAAAAAAAGCGTCGAATGATGTTTCAGCTTCTCATTATGGTGTTAAAGTTTCAGGAAGAAGTAAATCATCAAAAGATCCCAAGAAAATAAATAGAGATAATGATGAAGCCGAAAATAAAAACGAAATAGGGAAATTGACAAATGAAATAAATTCCTTAAGATCTATGATAAAGTCAGCTACTTTAAATGACACATTTATTCCTAATAAAAAAATGCATATAGAAAAATGGGCTGAAGATATGAACACAAAAAATGCATTTACAAGTCATATAGATGATACAACTGTTAATGATATTATGGCTTTAAAAGGTGTAGATAATTCCTGGAAAATCCTTCTGATGATGGGAATAGGTGTATTTATAAATCATGAAAATCCTGGATACACTGAAATTATGAAAATGCTAGCTGATGAACAAAAATTATATATGATACTTGCTTCGAGTGATTATATTTATGGAACAAATTATCAATTTTGCCACGCTTATTTAAGTAAAGATTTAGACTTGACACAAGAAAAAATTATACAAGCGATGGGAAGAATAGGTAGAAATAATATTCAACAGACTTATACATTACGATTTCGCGATGATGCACAAATATTAAAATTATTTACAAACGAAACAGAAAAACCGGAGATTATAAATATGAATATATTATTTAATACTCGTAAAGTTTTATGGCAAGAAAACAAATTTGTTGAAATTGAAGATGAAGATGATGAGGAAGATGCAGAATTAGTAGATAATGAATTAAGCTTGTGTCAAGAAGAGGAAGAGGTAGAGCATGAGCTATAAATAAAAAATAAAAAATAAAAAATAAAAATTTATAATAATAATTTCTTAATAATAATTTTGTAATAATAATTTTTTATTACACATTTGGACATGTAAAATACATATTTTATAAATATGTTCTAATTTGTATCCATCCGTTGTTTCTTGTATCATAATAACATATTTCAAATATATTTGAATAAGAAAAATTACAATCATAAACTAAACCTACACTGTTACATATATCAAAACTGAACTCAAAATAAAAACCTGACCCACTTAATTCTATATTTTGCATTATTTCCATTTTCTTACTTATAATGGGTGTAATAATATTGTATCGTTCATCATTTTTATGTATTATATTTACATACTTTCCATTTTTATATTTTATTCTTCCGTCATATGCTAATATTATATGTAATAATTCTTCTGGAATGTATGAAAAATTCATTACTAATATAATTTATTTTTATTTTATTTTTATATTATTTTTATTATGTAAATTATATTACACCTTTTATCATTTACACCTTTTATGATTTAAAACGCCCATTAATAAAGCATTTAGATATAAAGATATTTTAGTATAAAGATATTAATTATGAATTTAGAATATGAAATTGTATATGTTAAAAATAAAGAATATATTTATGTTCTAACAATCAATGATGATAATGATAATTTATTAGATTTATCTATATTTGAAATAGAAGAATGGACGTATTTAACAAAAATTAGCAAAGTATTTGAAGATGCTGTAGTTAATTTAGATGTAGAAATATCGTTACGACCTTATATAAATGTTAGCAAAGATATAAAAAAAGGTGCTTATTATTTATATTACTCTCCATTCTGTCACTGGAAAGGTTTTAATGATTTAGAATATGAAATGCTAGAAATAAATGATATTTATAAAGTTGTATTTGATTTAGTTAGAGAACATCAAAAAATAACTATAAATGAATTTAGAAAATGGATTATAGACAATTATACAAATATTCAAATGCATTATGATAATTTATTAAATAATAAAATAAATTTGTTTATTCCGTTTAGTTAAAAATGGGCATTTTAAATGAGAAAATGTGTAAATAATAATTGGGCGTTTCACTTGGTAGTAAATGAAATAACATTTGATGGGAATTTGCTTATCTACCTCAAAGTAAGCAAATAATAAACCCATTACATAGAATTTAGTTAATATGCGCTCGTTTTTTTTGCTAATAAAGTCGGCATTTAAAATACGCGTTGCTCTAAATTAATCTTATATAAAATGAAGTATTATTATGTCGGTTTCCGAATATTTGTTTTACTGTTGCGTTAGTAGGACCTAGTGCTGGCGCCATTTCTGCATCTATTCCATTTATAATGTCTGGATTACATGCTTCGACAATTTCAATGTCTTCGTTATTTCTTAAATTAAAATCTCTTTTCGCATTATTTTTTATAGTTTCAATAAAATTTCTTATGGATATATTAGAACTAATTATATAATTTTGGGTTTGTTCTGTATAAGCTAGCTTAAAACGAAAATTATAAAATTCGAGATTTGGAGCCATTTTTTTTATTTGTGTAACTTATTATACATATTATTTTTGTTTCAATTTTTTAAACAAAAATAATAAAACAGACCACATAGGTTTACGCTTCTATAATTATATCTGTTTTTTCTTTTTCTGTATTTTGCTGTTTTTCTATAAGTTCTATTGTAGATTGAAAATTACCTTTCTTAAAAATAGCAAAAGATAGTAAAAATCCTACTATAAAAGAACCAACTAAACTGACACCAATTATTAAAAAATTTTCTTTGTCGCCTGATAAAATAATGAATTTCCAAAATGTATTTTTCGTATTGTCGTCTGAGTATAATGGTTGTATTATACCCATTACTCCTATAAACCCAATAAATAACGCGAACACACACGATATTGTTGTGATTATTAGATTATAATACATTTTTTTTACTGGATTTATGATTTGTTTACCGTATATATTTGTCATTATAATTCCGTCAATTGTATCTATTAATGACATACCAGATGTAAAAAGAAGAGGCAATGGCATAATAATCCACGACGAGACATTTTTCGCTGATTGTATTGCTATTATTCCTAATAATGCGATTTCTGTTGCTGTATCAAAACCTAATCCAAATAAAAAACCGACAAAATACATTTTCCATGGTTTATCAACCGTCTTAAATAGTATTGATCCAAAACAATAAGAAAAACAACCATTTTTTTGATAAATCTCATTCCAGTCAACTATGTTTGTATTTTCGTTATTTTCATTATGTTCATTATTTTCATAAATTAATTGCACTTTTTTTACATTTTTATAAATCATATAAATTGAAACTACATTTATACACCCAATAGCCAATAAAAATGAAGATGATATTAAAAAACCAACTAAGTCACTATTTTCGTTATATGTGTTAATATCATTATTAAATGTTTCTGTTAATGTTGCCAATAAAATACTTACTATAATTACTATTGTTGAATGTCCAAGGGAAAAATATAAACCCACTGTAACAGGTTGTTGTCCTGTTAATATAAGTTTATTTGTAACATTATCAATTGCAGCTATATGGTCCGCATCTAACGCGTGTTTTAAACCCAATAAATATGACAAAATAAGTAAATAAATATTACTTGACATATAATAATCATAAATTATAACAGATATTATCCATATTACTGATGATGTAAGAGATAAACTACCTAAAATTATAAAGCTTTTTAAGTGTAGTTTATTTTGAATTATATGTTGGAACATTTTATTTTTATGTTAATATATGGATTAATAAAAAAATATTTATATTATTTTCAAATAGATTATTTATTTAAAAAAATTGAATTGTATCCTACATACCTATTTTTTTGTGAAGGTATATCTAAATCCTGATAATTCGGAATACTAGAAACATTTCCAGCCATACTTCCATATAATAAAGCGTATACAGGATATACGTAATATGATGATAATTTATTGTCTGGTGATATTTTTGAACTATAACATGGAATATCTAGTGAAGAAATCGGATTGGCATGATAATGGTAGCCATAAATTCCGTGAGTATGCGCTCCAAAACTATTTAGTGATACGTCGTACCCTTCCATATCACTATAAAGTTTATCATAAGTTACGGTACTTGTAGTTAATGATATATTGTAACCTACTTTATAACTACCATATAGCGCTATTCCATCAAACCCCATACCTATTAATGGTGGATGACTTTTTCCTACATAATCTGTTTGATTATATAAATTTAACGTGTTTGTTCCACATTGAAACGAATCAGCATGATAATGTGTCCCTAATCCTTGGCCACTATGATGTCCTGAAGCGGTTAACTCTCCAGCACCACATGATGGCGTCAAAGTATTATTTAAAACAGGGTACAGCTGTGTACTATCTATTGCTATTCCGCATGCTGATTTCGAAGCATAATTAAAATAATCTAATAATTTAGATGAATTTTCATATGCTAATGAAGATGAATATACTGTATTATAATTTTCATCTCCTGAAGAACTATTTATACTGGATATGGTACCGTAATTTCTTAATGGAATTTTTGTTAAAAAAGTTTGATACGCAGCACTTCTTGTCACATATTGATCATCGTATTTTATTGGTGGATATTGAGCAGTATGACTTTTAGCATCACCAGGTGGTTTGCAAACATCTAAAAATCTACATGGACCACTAGGCGAACTTGTGTTTAAAATAACCATAAATGGATGACGAACAGATGCTGATGATGCGTCATATTCGTTAGTAAAATATACTTGTAGTACAGTTTTTCCCGTTAAATAAGCATTTGATAAAGAATGACTTGATGTTGCATTTTCTAATAAACCATTGCGTAATGCTTTATAAAAATCTTTTGAATATCTTAAATCTGAATTTGTAGTAAATATTGTGTCTAGCATACTGTTTGCACTAGTGTCAGCAGAATCTTTGTTAGTAATTTGCATACCATCTGTAAACGTGTATGTATACATTTGTCCGCTGTAGCTATATCCTGATGGTGAAGGGCTTTTTGTTGTTGCTATTTTACCTACAAGTGTATCGTTGATATAAGATAATTGTGTTTGTCCTGATTTGGTAACACCTGCAGCATATAAACTAGCTGTTAAATTTGTTACGTATGAATACTGGTTAGATGGATTAAACTGTGTAGGAACACTTAAGTCAATAGGCGAATTATATAATGTTATTGTTGAAGAATTAGTGCTCATTTGAAATGATGAATTATCACTATTATAATATAAGTAATAAGGAGTACTACTAGCATAAATACTCGCAAAAGACGCGTCTAAAATATGACCTTCGCCACCTCCTCCTGCATTATACACACCATAATAGTTAGCATAAGTACTTGGGTTTAATACTACGCCAGTATTTATATAATAATTGTCATCATAATAGTATCTATTTTTAACTATAAGTTTATTTCCACTATATTCAAAAACTATATACCCAGGTGTTCCACCACTTCCGTAATTTGTTGTATTTCCTCCTGCGTTTTCGCTAATATTTGGACTTTTAAAACTTGTTGTTGTTGTTCTATCCATACCCCAATTATTTGAAAAATTTAAGCTAGGTGAATAACTTCCTGTTGAATTCCAAGAACAATCTAATGAATAATTAGAATGTAATTCAGAAGTAATTCTGTAACATTCATCAGTATCAATGTTATTTTTCACAAGTTGAAATATTGACCCTAACACTGTTTTATAATTTGCTGTCGTACTAGTTGAATTAAACGAACTAATGGTATTACACACAGCACTAAATTTAGTTTGTGAAGTGCTACTTTTTATTCCTAAATAACTTGTATCACTTTCTATTTTTATTAAGTATCTACTTCTGTTGCTAATAGAGGTTGCTATATCACTAGCAGTAACATTATTATCACTATAAGTTAGACTTAATATATTAGAAAATGTTGTCGGTGTGTAAAAAGTTGTTGTTGTTGCATTTTTAGTAATGTATGCACCTGCCGAAATTCCGTTATAGTAAGGGGTAACCTTAAAAGTATAAGTCGTTCCGTTTGTTAAACTTGATATAGTTGCATTTAAAGTGTTATTAGTAGTAGTTTTATTGTATGATCCATCTACATATATTTTATATGATGCATCTGAATATGTTGATGGATCTGCTGTCCAAGATAAATATACGGAAACAGAATATACGGTTGCACTTAAGTTACTTATTGTTATACTTACTGGTGTTGCAGTTGTATAAGCACTAACTCCTGCAGAAGAACCGTTATAATAAGGAGTAACTATAAAACTATGCTTTATGTTATTAGTTAAACTTGATATTGTTATACTTGTGTCGCTTGTACTTGTATTGTATGATCCATCCACATATATATTATATGATGCATCTGAATATGTTGATGGATTTGCCGTCCAAGATAAATCTACGTAATCAGTATATGCATTTGCACTTAAGTCTGTTATTGTTATACTTACTGGTGTTGCAGTTGTAGAAATGGTTGGACCTGAATGAATATCGTAATAAGGAGTAACCAAAAAACTATGATTTATGTTATTATTTGAAAGTGGTATATCTACATATGTTACGGTTGTTTCAGTCTGAGAATACAACGTATAGTTATAGTCAACATATACATATGCATCTATATCATACGTTATGCCTGTATATGTTGAGCTTACATCCCAAGATAAATGTACGTAATTATAATATGCTGTTGCAGTTAAGTTACTTAGTATTATATCATTTGTTTCTGTTATGCTAGAAGTTTTCTCAAATATAAACATGGAAGCACCTACAATTTTATTACAGTAAGGTATAACTGTAATTTTATACTCAGTGTTGCTATCTAATTCTGTTAGTGTTGTACTTGTCTCGAAGTAGACAGTTGTAGTCTTTGTATCATCCGAGTATATATTATACAAGTATATATCATAATAGAGGCTGTCTTGATATGGTATACTTGCATCATCTAAAGTCCAAGATAATAATATCGATTTGGTATCTGCTGTTGCATTCAATGTACTTAATCTTGCTATAACTGATGTTGTTGTGGCGGTTACTTGATCGCCCAAGTATTCTTTATAATAATATGGACGAACTTCATAAATGTATTCTTCGTTACTAAGTAAATCTTTAATTTCTGCACTCGACGCATCCAACTCAGTTGTATATTTAAGACTATAACCTTCACCTGTACTAGTTCTTTTTTGGTATATATTATACACAGTTTCACTATTAAATTCTAAACTATCCTCATGTAAAGTCCAAGTTAGGTAAACAGAATTAAAACTTGGGTCTGCTTTGAGTGTGTCTATTTGCACTTTTTCGTTGGTAGTAAAAGAGACAGTTTTACTTTTGCCTGGATACTCATCACAATAAGGTGTAACCGTAATATTATAATCAGTATTATCTTTTAAATCCATTAAAGTTATATATTTATTAGTAGTTTGTTCACTTGTGTTGGATTCATTTTGTGTCTCAAAATTTATATAATACTTAACTACTGAATATTCTGAAACTGTTACATCCAAGTTCCAATACAAATATATAAAATTATAATGGATTGTTCCATCTAAACTACTTAACTTTAATGTAACAGATGGTGTTGTTGCTTCTATGGTAATGCCATCGTATTCTGTACCATTATCATTATAATATGGACGAACCATAAAGTAGTAAGTTGTGTTACTAGCTAAACCTGTTACGGTTGTACTAAATGTTTCAGCACCAACCGTTTTCTTAAAAGTTTCTGTGTTGTCGCTTGCATCGACTTCGTATATTTTATACTGAATTGAAGAAGAATATTTTAAACTATCATCATGTAAACTCCAATTCAAATAAACAGAATTATTAAATGCTGATACATTTAATTCACTTAACGCTATTTTTTCCGTTGTCGTTGCTGTAATTATTAAAGGTAGTTTTTTCGAACCATTATAAACTGGTTCAACTATAAAAGTATAAGATGTTTCAGGCTCTAAACTTGTTATGTTAATTTGTTTATTTGTTTCGTTTTGTTTATAATTAACGTAAGAACTATTATAAATATTATAAGTAATACCTTGTAGATGTGAACTATGTGTCCATTGTAAAGAAATGTAATCTGAATATGAGGTTGCAGTTAAACTATTTAATGATATGTCAGTTGTGTCTGTTGTTTTTGGTTGTGTTTTTGCTGTAATTATTGAAGGTTGTTTTTTCATATTATTATAAACTGGTTCAACTTTAAAAGTATATTGCGTGTCACTATTTAAACCTGTTATAAGCAAGTAAGTTACTTTTATTCCCTCAGCATAACTGGTGCCACTTGAATAATCATAAACATTATAAGTAATTTCGCCAGATGAAGAACTTTTATAATTATTTAGACTTGTATAATTAATTTGGTTAAATGATGGAATTACATAAGTGTTTGAAGCTTTATAAGTATGTTGGCTTAAACGTTGACTTGTTTCTACGTATGGATCCCAGTACAACAAAGTAGCGTTTTCATATGATTCTGACAATACGCTAAATGTTGTGGTTGTTGATCCTGATGATGTGTCTGACGACACAGACGTGTTATTTACGTTATTTAATGGATAGTTGAAAAAACCATTAGGGTTTCCTGTATAATTATCATATCTTCCTAAGTATTGATAAAATTGTCCGCAATTATTTGCGCCATTACATACTGTTGCTAAACGATTTTTTGCACGACGATTAGCGATACTAGAACCACCTATGCCTCCTGAACCTGGTTTATACTTATTATTTATGTCAGTTTGATGATTTGTTGTAATATTTCCACCTGCACCCATTCTCGTACTCCTTTTTCCGCCTACACCTAGGTTTTTTTTATATAAAAATCCAGGAAAATTTGTTGCATTTCCATACCAAAAAGCTCCGTTTGAATTACTTCCAGAACCGAATTTAGACATTTGTATAATAAAAATAAATATTATATTTTTATTCTTTTCCACATAAAAAAAGTTATATTTTATATAAAACTTATTTTTTGTAAAAAGTATTTTAATAAAAATAAAAATAAAAATAAAAATAAAATTGAAATGATATTAAAGTTAACTTATTATATTAAATTATTTGAAAACTTATATTGCAACTGACAACTTAAAAAAAATGAATTTATTTATATTATCACTTATTCAAAAGGAAATAGCACAGTACATGATGGATAAGCATGTAAGCAAGATATTATTGGAGGCGGTACAAATGTTATGTTCAGCTAAACGAGTATTAGATCCAGACGACGAAATAAATGACCGCATCTATAAACTGGCTCATAAAAATCATCCTGTTACAATTTGGTGCCGGACTTCGCGCGAAAATTTCATATGGGTTTTAGATCTTGTAGAAGAGCTTCATAAAGAATGGAAATATAGATACGGTCATCCTGATACGAAATTACATAAATCTTATATAGTTTCTCTTATTTTAAGAGAGAATATTCCTAGTGAAGAAAAATTTAAAGAAAAAGGGTTAACGACTTTTGCTCTTGCTATGCCTGATGAATATAAATGTCGTGATCCTGTAGAAGCTTATAGGAATTATTATATGTCTCCAGATAAACAAAAAATAGCTTCTTGGAAAAAGAAAAGAGAGAAACCTGAATGGTACATTGTTTCATAAAAATAAAATAAAATAAAAATGAAATACTTTTAATGTATATTATTAAATTCATTACTAAGTATATTCCGAAAAGCAAAAAGCAAAAGCAAAAAGCAAAAGCAAAAGCAAAAAAACACAAAGCATAAAAAATATAATGTCTAATTTAACGTCTTATGGAAGATCAGGTTGTAAACTAGCAACTTTTAATAAAGGGAAAAAGGTAAATGGGTTAGACCCTCAAGAATGGCGGAAAGATGTTTTTGGAAATCTGATTAAATATTGTGACCATGGTAAGAGTACGAAATACGGTTGGGATATAGACCACATTGTTCCAAAAGCAAAAGGAGGAGCAGATGATATTTATAATTTACAACCCGTTCAATATAGCAAAAATCGCAGTATGGGTGAAAAAATGACATGTAAAAACAAGCAAATATTATTTGAAGCTCTAGAAGAAAAAAGAGGCATTTCATATTCAAAAACAGGCTGTCATTTTAAATATGAAATTGGTAAATTATGTTTTGTTAAACAAACACCTGTAACTCAAGGGAACCTAGCTAAAATTATGGATATTGACATAAAAAATAATAAAGTAAAAGTGTATTGGATTTGTGGAAATTACGAAGAAAATATTGAAATGTATAATAAATTATTTAGTGATGTATCAGAAAAAAGAGAGAGAAAAAATACAAAAATGTAAAACAACACTTAAAAAAAATTTTTAAAAAACAAAATAGAGAGAAAAATTATAAAATTTTAGTATTTTAAATTCTGTGTTTGCTTGGAAAAAAAATGAAATACTTTTTTTTACTAGATGTAAGTCAGATATATATTCCCTTGTTTCACAGTATTTAATACACTATTTTGCAACCTCAACTATTTATTACAAAAATGAATTTTAATATTGAACTTGAATACGACCAATTTCTTACTAACTTGAAATCAGAAAAGGTACTTAAAATTATTAATGAATGTTTAGCAGATCCGTTTGCGAGCTTTAATGCCGAGCTAACCGAAATGACGTATGACCCGTTGTATGACGAGTTTTTACCTCATGGTAATGCTAGTCATATGTGGAAAATTGAATTTACGCTTGAAGATGATGACAATGGGCGTTTGTTCTTCAACTATGAAACTTTCTATGTATCACCTAGACACGAAATTTTGATTTCGTTTTTAGAGGGAACTGATGAAGAACCAGGTTTTATCGATTTTACAAACAATAGTAATGTGCGCAGTAATTTCTGTAATGAAAAAATTTTCCAAATGAAATATCTTATTAAAAAAGAAGAACAAATTATAGAAATGAGATATGCTGAGAGAGAACCTTTATTGCTGTTAATTAACGGGTCTGTAGTTAACTATCACGATTTTAACGACGAAAGTGTAGAGCAAATCAATAACGAAAAAATGACATCAAAAAAACGTTGTGTTCTTGAAAACCCGTGGTTTCAGAGAGAAATATCAGAGCTACTTGACAATACTGAAACTATCATACCTAACTCTTTCTTTTAAACAGATAAATAATAACAAAATAAAAATAAATACAAATAAAAAATAAAAAATAAAAAATAAAAATAAAAAAAA
>Ga0114980_10000199_pt1 | contig 41619 bp, 30 predicted proteins | sample S_140806_EF_Meta_FD_87018 | JGI IMG/M metagenome (GOLD analysis project Ga0114980, IMG submission 87018) | Freshwater microbial communities from Lake Simoncouche, Canada to study carbon cycling - S_140806_EF_MetaG | ecosystem: Environmental > Aquatic > Freshwater > Lake | place: Lake...
CGGCCCTTGAGCAGCAGGCGCGCGAACTGGAGCTAGGGGCGGACTGCACGTTCGTTCCAGACCAACACAACGTAGCAAGCTGGCTGCGGACAATTGATATTTTCGTCCTGCCATCGCGAACCGAGGCGCTCTCGAACTCGCTCATGGAAGCGATGGCGTGCGGTTGCGCCGTGGTGGCTTCGGAGATCGGAGGCAACCCGGAGCTGGTTGAGACGGGAAGGACAGGCATGTTATTCCCATCCGGCCAGCCAGAATCGCTGGCTCAAGCGCTGAGGCAATTGACCGAGGATGTGACGCTGCGCCAGAGGCTAGCGAAAGAAGCGGCACAATTGATCCCGCACCGGTTCTCGCTTGCGGCTTCGGTTAACCGGATGCAGCAGATATACGAGTCCTTTCTGGGTCCGGCGGAATAAAACTGGCCATTGCGTAAAGGATCGGTTGTGCAACAGTTGACACAAGCCAATGTTTTCTTGAGTTTGAAATTTGCACAATGGTATTGCTAATCAAGGTTAAATGGCGATATGTTTGTGCAATGCACATTGGCTACGCACGGGTCTCTTCCGAAGAGCAGGATACAACTGCGCAGGTTAGCGCGCTCGAGAAAGCGGGTTGCGAACGAATCTTCCGGGAGAAGGCTCCCGGAAGCCGGTGGGACCGGCGGGAGCTGCAACTGCTGCTTGAGCAATTGCGAGCCGGGGATGTGCTGGTCGTTTGGAAGTTGGACCGGCTGTCGCGATCTTTGCGGGACGTGCTGCTGCTAATGGATCGTCTGGCAAGAATTGGCGCCGGCTTCCGAAGTCTGACTGAGGCGATCGATACGACAACGGCAGCGGGGCGGATGATGATGCAGATGGTGGGGGTATTTGCCGAATTTGAGCGTGCGATGCTGCGGGAAAGAACTCAGGCAGGGCTAGCATCCGCGCGCCGGGCAGGCCGGATCGGTGGGCGACGGCCGAAGCTATCCCTCCAGCAGCAAGAAGAGATTGCACGAATGGTAGAGCGGGGCGAGAGGACGGCGGCGGATGCGGCGCGATTGTTCCGGGTGCACCCGGCAACGGTATCCCGGCTACTGCGGCGAGCAGGAGCAGGCGTTGTAAAGAATATAGGTGAGCGAGAATAGGATTTTCTTATCTGGCCCCATGCGTCGGTCTTTGCGCGATCATCATCCCCTGTTACGAGATCCAAGGAGACTGAACGCAGTGACAGATCTGGGCACCCCAACAACCGCTTTCCCGAGTTCGGCCCAGCCACAACCTCTGTTGCGGTGCGCCATCTGCGGGCGGCCGAGCAAGTGGTTTGACCCTTTCCCGTGCTTCGACGGCGGTACCCGTCGGCCTCGCGATCCACAACACTACGTTTTTACATGACCGTTAACAAGTGCGGAGACACCGCAGCTGTTTGCCGAACAGTTCTGCACACGCTGGGTGTTTGATGTGGAGATCCTGGCGCGCTTCATCCGTTTACAGGGCTACGAACTGAACTCCGTCGAAAATACGATCTACAAGTATCCCCTCCGGCAGCGGCGGGCTCACAAGTTCGGCTCCGGAATTTCTTTGACATTGTAAAAATCCATATGCGCTATCGTCCTTAGGAGTTCACTTTCCGGCCGGAGAGCTGACCTTCGTTTCCTTCCAGAGCGACAGCGGGTTGACAAAGAAGACTGAGACGGACACAAGCGCTGCCCCAACCAGAATCAGGAACGCGCGAAAGGGCGCCGTCAGACGGCTGGAAGCGACGGTATCGACAGCGGCAGCACCATAAAAAGCCAGCTGACCAGCCGACAGGATCCAGAGCCAGGGGACCGGAGTGAAGGGCGTGGCGAGTGCGATAAGCAGCAAGAAGAAGGGTAGCGACAACCGGCCGAGTTTGAGCGAGTACCAATGAAACCAGAGGCGGTTGGCCGGGGTGAGGATCCAAGGACTCAAGCGGAAGAGTTGATAGATGCCAGCCTGGGTTCTAACTTTGCGGCGGAACTCACTGTCGAGGGCGGTAGGGAAATCATAGGCCTTAGCGGCAGGTTCCTGAATAAGACGATAACCGCGGCGGAGCGACTCCATCGGCAGGTAGACGTCATCTAGCAGAGTATGTGGAGGGATGAGGACGGCGAGCGAACTGCGGAGAGCGTAGATTGGACCGGTGGCCCCGAGCAGAGAATCGTACTGGCTGAGGTTGCGCCGGATCCAGCTCTCATAACGCCAATAGACCCCGGTGCTTTCTTCACCAGTGGTAGCACCTCGACGGATGACGAGGTCCCCGCTGACGGCGCCGACCACCGGATCGGCAAAGCATTCCACCAACAGCCGGAGACAGTCGGGGGCGAGTTCCTGGCGTACGTCGGTTAGCAGAAGAATCTCACCAGAAACCCGGGGAAACGCGTAACTGAGGGCGGCTCCTTTGCCGCCACCGGAGAGACGTTCAAAACGGATGCGGGGACCAGCAAAAGACAGCGCAATCTCGTCAGTGGCATCGTTGGAACCGTCTGAAAGGATAAGAATGTCGACGAGTTCAGCCGGGTAATCCTGGCCCAGAATAGACCGAATCTTTTGTTCAAGCCACGGCGCCCCATTGCGAACCGGAAGGATAACCGAGACGGTGGGGCGGATAGGACGCTTGTGGACCGGGGCGCCGCGTCTGGCGAGCGCTGCCAACAACAAGGGATAGCCAACCAGGACGTAACAAACAGCTGCGATGCCCGTCAAGGCTAGAGCAAGAGCAATCACGGCCGCGGCCCCTGATCCAGAAATTCGGCGAACAGACGGGCCGAGGCTGTCCAGGAAAAACGGTCAGTGACCAGTTGACGGGCAACGGTAGCCAGCGAGCGGCGGCGGTCGGCATCAGTGAGCAGCTGGATACAACCATGGGCAAAGTCCTCCGGCTCATCCGCGATCCAGAGGTGAGTGCCGTGATCGACAGGAAGACCCTCGGCACCAATAGTAGTGGATACGACCGGGCACCCGGCGGCCATTGCTTCAAATATCTTAAGGCGGGTTCCTCCTCCGATGCGTAAAGGCACGATCGACGCAACTGCGCCCCAGAGATAGGGACGGACATCGGGGACGGTTCCGGTAACGGTGACTCCGGTAGCAGCGGCGCGCTCCCGCAGTTTCGGAGCCGGATCGCGGCCAACTAAAGCGATCCGGCAATCAGGGCGCTGCTGCCGGATTCGCGGCAGGACATGATCAAAGAACCATTGAGCGCCATCTATGTTGGCCATCCAATCCATGGAGCCGACAAATACTAGATCAAAGGGGATGGTCGTGGCTCCGGCGGGAGCGGTGAAGTGCTCGACATCCACTCCGGTTGGTACGTTAGCCACATGATCGATGCCAAACTCAGAACGCATGACCGATTCATCCTTCTCTGAGACAGCGATCACAAAGCCGGCTTGGCGGCATACCTGACGTTCGTAGTGAAACATCCGGTCGGCCTGCTGCTGGAGGTACCAGCGGCGGATGGGATCGGAGGCGTTGGCGACATGGCGGCGCCAGATCATGGTTTCGACATTATGTTGAAAGAGGACAGCTCGGGATAGATCAGCAACATTAGGGGCCGGAAACAGAAAATCGCAGACGACACTATCAAAACGAATCTGACGGAGCAGCCGATCGACGGTCTCCCGCATTATGGCGGTCCGGTAACGGCTCACCGCCACCGGTAGTGGCGAGAATAGGCCCTGAACCAACTGGACGGCGAAACGGGGCGAGGTTTTGGGTGGGACGTCATGAGGAAGGGAATAAGATCGGGTGCAGTACTCCTGAGCCCTTGCCGGACCCTCGGGCTGGCCGGGCGTTTCGTAGCCGACGTAGTGGATCTCATGATCCCGATGGAGCTCGCGCAGGGTTTCAAGTGTGCGAATCTGTCCGCCACGCGTCGTCGGATGTAAAAAATCGGTCTTGATCCAGAGAATCTTCATGCAATGCGTCTCGGTAGAAACCGCTCCAGAAGCGCCGCCGCAGGCACCAGCAAAAGCGAGATAGCAGGCACCATGTAACGAAGGATCGGCAGCACAAGAATGGACATTGCCCACAGATACCCGGTGGTCAATAGGATGAGGGGAATATAATCGCGGCGCCGGGCCGGGAATCGGGACCAACACACCCAGATGCCGACGACGACGAGCAGAAGATAGGGGATTTGTATGGCGGCGATGGCCTGCTCGTACCACTGCGCTTGGGTTCCATGCCAGGATCGGCCGGCTTTCAGCAGCAGCAGTTTGATCACAGCGCCAGGACGCTCCGGATAACGATCGGCCACAAAACGGATCATCGAGCCGGTAGTGGACAGTTCAAAGCGATGCTCCCAGACCTGCTCCATAAGCCAGCGCACATCGGGATCGACCTCTAGCCGCTGCCCGCTGGCCTTGGCTTCTAGAGCAAACGTAAGCCCGTCGAAGGTGCTGTGCGAACTATTGCTGCTCACGAGGATCCACTGGCCGGTTCGTTCAAAGACGTGGATCTCCCACGGCAGCAGTGGCAACACACTGGCCACCAGCAGGACCGCAGCCGGCACCATGCGACAGCGCAATTCACGGACCGGACCAGCCAGTAGAAGAGTAACGGCCAGCAGGAAAGGCTCGAACAAATTGATGGGTCTGATCAGGGTGCCACAACCGGCCGCCATCCCAGCTACCACTGCCCAGCGCCACCCATGACCGGACACAACCCTGGCCCACCCATAAACCGAACCAAGAATACAGACCAGAAAGGGACTCTCTGGATTGGGTTGCTTGGTTAGATAGAGATAGAACGGATACGTCGTCCACAACACTGCAGCCAAAAGCGCCACACGACGAGAAAAAAGCAATTCAGCCAGCAGGAATAACAGCACAGTTGCCGCGATGCCACAGCCAGCGATCAGGAAATCAAGGCCGCGCTGTTCAGCAAGTCCGGTGGCGGCAGTGACGGCAAATACAGGAACGAGTACGAGGGAGAATCCCGGCGGATAGCGGGTGATGAGCTCATTCCGGGTATTGAGATAGCCATTCCCAGCCAGAAGATTGCGGGCTCCGATCTCATAGTGCTCCACATAGTCTGGCGTCTGATTGACGCGCTGCGCGGCGGGGAACAACACAAATACCGCCAGATGGATGAGCAGGCTCAGTAGAACAAGGTAACGCTTCATGGCTCTCTCTGATACCGCCACACATGTGTGAAATGCGAACCGGAGAATGGACTCCTCTCGCGTAGAGCGAATCCGCGGCTTGCAATTTCCCGCTCCAGCAAGTCCGTCAAGGCCGGATCGTAACCGCAGAATACCCAAACAGATCTGCCCGGCGCCACGTGGCCCTGGACCTGCCCGGCCAGCGCCAGGATCTCGCAGTCCATGCGCGGACGTTCTTGATCAAGGAGGACCTGACTGTCGATCCAAGACCGGTGCAACTGCATTTCAGAGGGGAACACTTCAGGTTGAAGATGATTCTTCAGATGAACTGCGGCGGGCCGGTTGTCTGCCAACGGGGGCCTCGACGCATAAATCGCATAACCGCCCACGGCCGCCAACCACAAGAGCGCCAACACCAAACGCTGTGCCGCCGGAGCCAGCAGCCGCCAGAGCCACGCCGCAGCGAGGACGATAAAGAGCGGCATGGCGGCAGCCGTATAGCGGCCTGGCCGAAGGATAGGTTTCTTTTGCGAAAGCAAAAAGGGAACCAGCAGTGCTTGGACCATGAGAGTCACAGCGCCCAACACCGCCGGATGTCGCCGCCACTCCCGCCAAGCCTCGGTTTGCCAACTCCAGGCCGCAGCCGCAACCAGCAATAAATAGGCCAGCAACCCAGTCCAAGCCTTGCCGAAGTAGCCGAGAAAAGTATCGGCCAGTTCTTTGAAACCCAGGCGGGTAAGCCACTTCATGGCGCCACTATCGACCTGATGGGAAAGAATCACCGGCACCCACAGAACGATGAAGTGCGGGCTGCTGATGGCGAGCAACGACAAGAGCTGGACCTTCCATCGCCTCCACAGTGGCAGGCCAACGACAGCCTGGCCCATGAGCAGAAAGGCGACCCAATAGTGCGTGAACCTACCGGCAATGTTCAGCAGAACATAGAAAGCCAGCCAGCGCCGATGGTGATGCTCTGTCCAAACGACACGATAAAAACAGAGCGTGGACAGGGTCACCAGCAGGGCCAGCAGGACGTACGAGCACCCGGAATAATGAGGATGCCGAAAGGCTTGGGGACTGAGCACATAGAGCAACGATGCCATGGCCACCCCGGCCGGCTCCAGACTGACTGCGCGCGCCAGCCAATAGACCCCGGTCGCCGAGAGCAGGTAAAGCAGCGAAGTGAGGCTATGAATAGCGGCCTCACTGATACCGAAAACCACACTCCAGGTACCGAGCAGGAGGTGGAACATCGGCACGCCGGTATCGGGCTTGAGCCATTCCACCGTTTGGGCGTATCCGTGGGTGCACAGGTACGGCGTATGAAACTCATCAAGAAGCAGCGGCCGTTGGAGGCCAAGAATTGCAATAACCACACCTGTCAACCCGGCGATCCACAGCAGGCTGCGGGCGTTCATGACTTCTTCGGTTCAGCGAGTCGAATGACGGTAATCCAAGCCCAACGGCGAAGCGGCGGAATCGCGGCGAACAACATCTTATCCATGGCGTCAAACGTACGCAGAGCGGGGGAGAATAGAGCAGATTTCCGGAGCGGGACCGCGGCCAGCGAATGGAAATGGAAGAACTCGCAGTCAACCTTATTGAAGTATTTTTTAGCCAGTTCGAGATCCGGCATCAGCAACGGATGTTCGTCTTCACTGCGCATATCCGGCGTCATGCGGCGATACAGGTTGATCACCGGATTATGGCCGAGCGGCTCAAGAAAGACCCCCGCACCACTGGGGCGCAATACCCGGGCGACCTCGCTATACGACTGCTCAAGGTTCAGATGATGCAGGATGCCGGTTCCGCAAATCAGATCGAATGAGCTATTGGCAAAGGCCAGGCTTTCAGCGTTCATCGTGCAAAAGTCGATATCCCGAATATCCTTGCTGTGGGTCCACTCGCGACTTTGAACAATGGCAACCGGCGAGATATCGATTGAACTGACGCGTGAACCGCGTTGACGAAGCTCGACGGAAAAGCCTGCCGTACCGCAGCCATATTCCAGCACACGTTTACCCATACCTGAGGAGGCATGAAGAGCTGCGCGGTAGTGATCGCGGCTCCGTTCGGTCACTTGATAATACTTGTCGAGCTCCTGCCGGGTATCCTCGGCAAAGATCCGATCGTGAAACTCTTTCTCTTTTGTGTGAATTGAGGACACGAAATTTTCTTTCAGCTCCCTATCCTATCTTATCGTCCACGCTGGGCTGGAACTATACGGCGATCCATTCGACCTTCGTAGAACCGCACCGTACACCTTGATAGGGGCACTCCTGATCGAACCAAAGAGCGGCAGCCAGGGGAGTCTCTCCGTCATGGCGGGAAAGGAGCGACGTAGCGGGCTGGCAGGCGCCCAAGGCCGAGGAACGAGCACTGGAGATGGGTTCCGCTGGCTTATCAAGTAGCAACCAAGCGGTCGGGCCAAGGCGCCACCGGAGGGGGCCAGCCGGTTCCGGTTCGAGACCAGGATGCCAAAAACGTTCAACCGAACGGGAACCGAGGGTGGTATCGAGGATGGCGAGAGCACGTCCGTCATGTTGAAAATCGATGCGGCGGCGGTGTTGGCGGCCATCGGCGCTGCGATAGAAGGCTTGGGCGCCAAGCGAGGAGAACTCTTCCATCACAACATGAGGGGGATCGTTCCAACGGAAGGGATCGGCTGGAACGGCTTGGTCACGACCATCGAGGCGGAGGGTATTGTGCATGGCGGTGCCACGAAAACGGTCGCGGGCAGCTGGGTCGCCAACATAGGTATATGTTCCAGGATCGGTGAGGATGGCTTGGGAGCCTTGGCGAATGAGGATCTGCAGGGTGTCAGCGTGGCTGTGCCCAGCGGACCCACCACCAAATGGTCCGGCGTCGAACAAGACGTGGCGAGAACCATCGACCCAGGTGAGAAGGCCAGCGTCGGGGAACAACGTGGTTTGTGGTTGATTACGATACCCAGCTTCGCGGAGAGTCTGTTGACCGTAGGTGGCGTGATCACCGTAAGGGTGAAAGAGGCGGCCGCCATCGTCATCACCGGTGAGGAAGAGATGGCCGGATGGACCGAGAAGAGCAGCCAGGAAGTCAGCCATACGGTGGATGGCTGGATGAGTTTCACCGCTGAGGCGGGCGAACAAAAGAAAAAAATCAAGGGCGTAGACGTGATAGTAGCTGGACTGCTCAAAGTGGCTGCCATCGGGCCGTACCTGGGATTCGTATTGACGGCGTACCCAGAGGGCGCCCAGGGTAGCCCACTGCTTCGCACGTGGCCATTGGGGGAGGAGGTGGCCGAGGGCGAACAGTGCCACAGCTTCACCGAGCAGGTGGGTATTTGGTGAAAAGTAGATAGAGAGGTTGTATTCCAAATGCAGTCCGTGGTGGTACAGAGACTGCATCCAGGGTTCCTGGAGAGCAACCGGAAGGCGAGTACCACAAAGATGCCAGATCCAGAGCCAACTAAGGGCGCGGAAAGCTACCTCTAAAGCACTGGCCCAGTTGATACCGCAGTGGAAAGGATTCTGATCGAGCCAGGAGGTGAGTTGCGCAGCAATCTCGCGAAGATCCTCGGGGCGGCCGCGCTGGGCCAGCACGACGAGATGCTGATGGCGATTGAGTTCCCAGATGATCTTGTGATCACCAGCGTGAGAGGCATCAAGGTAGGGAATCTTGCGGAAGTATTCGAGGCCAGTTTGCCGTCCAGAGAGATAATCCCGGCGCCACGAGATGTGGGTTCCCGCGGTGATATTGAGACCGAGGACAGGAAAATCGTGACCGAGGATGCGCTCGGCTAGAGAGTCAGTTTCAGCAGGTGGCCTGGGAAGGGTAAAACCTGGGAAGGGGGAGGGAGGAAGAAAGAGACGCGGGCGGGGCGGGCGATGCCACAGACGCAGGTTTACGATCTCCTGACGAAGGCGGAAACGAATTTCGGCCGGGGAACGGCGGAAGACAGTAGCAAGTTTATGCATCTACACCCAGGTGCTCCCAGTGCGCTGGCGGAACCAGAGTTCGAGCATCAACAGCGACCAGAGCCAGTGGTAATTGTTGCGGCGGCCGGTGTCATGTTCGGTCAGCAGAGCGCGGACAAAGGACTCTGAAACCAGTCCACGGTCCAGGAAGGAACGGCTGGTGAGATGATCCCAGAGAAAGGTTTTAAGTTCGCCACGGAACCATTCACCCAGTGGCACGCCGAAGCCTTTTTTGGGCGCCGAGAGCAGAGCGGCCGGAAGCCGAGGGCCAAGTGTCTCACGAAGGATGACTTTGCCACGGCCGTCGCGGATCTTCCACTGGGGGGGTAGGGTTTGGGCGAATTCGGCGAGGCGATGGTCGAGGAGGGGGCAGCGGACTTCGAGGGAGTTGGCGCTGGACATTCTATCCACCTTGACGAGCATATCGCCGGTGAGCTTAGCGGTGGCCTCAAAGTACATCGCCTGCTTCAACACATCGGCATCACCAGGCAGGAGACAATGAGCGAAGGTAGACGTGAAGTATCGATGATCGGCCGGTAGCATCCAACGGGGTTGCAGGAGTTGGCGACGCATAAAGTAGGGCCAACTGGCCATGTCAAAGTAGCGTTCGAGTGCAGTGGGACGGCTCATCATACGGAGGTAGTTTTTGCCGTAGGCGCTGTATGGTAGCCCATTGGCTATGATGTTTAGGCCGCGGCGGAGAGATTGAGGAATGCGGTCCCAACGGCGAAACTGCTGAATGAGTTGGAAACTGTCGTAGCCGCCGAAGAGTTCATCGCCACCGTCTCCAGACAGGGCGACTTTGACGTGCTGGCGGGCAAATTCACTCACGATGTACGTGGGGATGGAAGAAGCATCACCAAAAGGCTCGTCAAAGAAACGAACCAGTTTCTCGACCAGCGCAACGGCATCGGGTTTAACCAGAATTTCGTGGTGCTGGGTGCCGTACTGTTGGGCAACGAGCTTGGCCAGAGGCAGTTCGTTATAGGATGCTTCAGCGAATCCGATCGAGAATGTACGGATCGGTTCGCTACTTTGCCGGGCCATGGAGGCAACAACGCTGGCCGAATCAAGGCCTCCGCTAAGGAACGCGCCGAGGGGCACGTCAGCCCTCATGCGAATGCGAACTGATTCATCGAACAGGGCAAGTAGCTGCTCACGGGCCTGGGCTTCATCGAGGCCGGATGGCGGAGTGGTTGCGGGGGCGGGGAGTTTCCAATAGCGACCTTGATGAAGGCTCCCGCTTTCGTCGTAGGTAAGCCAACTGCCGGGGGGAAGCTTCTGAACCCCGCGGTAGGGACTCCAGGGGTCGGGGAGATAGCCGAACTGGAAGTAAAGTTTAAGCGCCTCTTCGTCGATCTCAAGGTCGAGACCAGCAGCCTTCAGACATTTGATTTCGCTGCCAAAATATATTCCCTCAGGACGGATAGCGTAGTAGAGTGGCTTTTTGCCGAAGCGGTCCCGGGTGAGGAGGAGTTGGCGGCGGCGGCTGTCCCAAATGGCGTAAGCGAACATGCCACGGAGTTCAGCAGCGCCCTGCGGTCCGTTCTGCTCATAGAGATGGAGGATCGTTTCGGTATCACTTTGGGTAGTGAAGCGGTGGCCCTGATTCTGGAGTGAAGAACGGAGGCGCTGGTAGTCGTAAACCTCCCCGTTGAAGACGATCCAGACGGACCGATCCTCATTGGGTATCGGTTGATGACCCGTGCTGAGGTCAATAATGCTGAGGCGGCGCATCCCAATGCCGCAACCGGCATCCACATGGATGCCCTCATCGTCGGGCCCCCGATGAGTGATGACACCGCACATGCGCTGGACCGTGGCAGAGCTGGCTATGCCGCGTGGAAGGAAATATCCGGCTATGCCACACATAATTCACGAAAGGGAACGTATGATAACAATTTGACTCGCTTCGCTTATCTGATCAGCCAATACCCGGCTTTCAACCATACATTCATTTTGCGGGAGATTCGGTCTCTTCGGCAGCAAGGATTTTCAATTGCCGTGATTTCGATCCGCGCCTGTGACCGGCCGGTGGATCGCTTGACGAGCGAAGAAAAAGAAGAGTTGGCCTTAACGTGGTACGTTAAGCCGATCGGCATAGGGGGATTGCTGGCTCAAACCGCACTCGTGGCGGTCACGCGGCCGAGTGGGTTCGTAGCCGGTTTAGGAGGGGCATGGCGGCTGGCGGGCATGAATCCTGGTCGGTTGATGCGATATTCATTCTATTTTCTTGAGGCTGCGGCGGCAGCACGCCGGTTGCATCAAGAAGGCCTTAGCCATTTTCATGTTCACTTCTCCTCAACCGTCGGTCTACTGATGACGTGGATCTACCCACTGACCATGTCGATGACAATTCACGGGCCAGACGAGTTCAACGATGCCTCCGGCTTTCACATGGCTGATAAGGTAGCGGCTTCGAGGATGGTGACCGCGATCAGTTCCTTTTGCCGATCTCAATTGATGCGGTTTTCACGGCCCGGAGACTGGGATAAGGTCGTGGTTTCGCGGCTAGGGGTCGATCCGTCACTGTTCGCACCACGACCACATAGACAACGACCCGAGCGATTCGAGTTTCTATGTGTGGGGCGCCTAGCGCCAGCCAAGGCGCAGTTAATCTTGATTCGGGCATGCGGAGAGTTGGCGCGTCAGGGCCGGGTTTTCCGACTGCGCATCGTTGGCGAAGGTCCGGACCGGGCTGTGCTGGAAGCAGAAATCCAACGGCAACGCTTGGGTGAGGCGGTAGTACTGACAGGTGCATTAAATCAGGACGAAGTTCGATTGCTCTACCGGGAGTGCGACGTTTTTACGTTGGGAAGTTTTGCCGAAGGCGTTCCGGTCGTTTTGATGGAAGCGATGGCCATGGAGATCCCCTGTGTCAGCACCTATATCGCCGGGATTCCAGAGCTGATTAGCGATGGAGCGAGTGGGCTGTTAGTCCCGGCTTCAGATGTTGGATTGCTCGTAGAAGCGATTGGCCGGCTGATGGACGATGAACAGTTGCGCCATCGGCTAGGCGAGGCAGGCCGGCGTCGCGTACAAGAAGCGTACGATTTGAGCCGGAATGTACAGCATTTGGGTGCGTTGTTCCGGCAGCGGCTGCAATAATATTTATGTCTGTACGTCTTTACAGACATACACTTTACGGGTTAAATTCATCCGAACCCCAATTTTCCGGTGGTGCCGCGTATTGGCCCGTTGCGAGTTCAGCCTCAATAGCGCGGATAAGGATATCCGTCATGCTGAGATCATTGAACTGAGCAGTGCGTTTGAGACGCGCGTGCAAACGTGCGGGGAGTTTGGCGTTCATCAGAACCGTAGGTTCTTTACGCCGGTTGGGCAAAGCCGGCGGGAGACGGTAAGAAGGAGAAAACGCCACCGCCGCGCCATCTGTACTTACGGATGGCGGTAAAGACATCTTTACATCAGCAGGGAGAATTTTTTGCTCCATCTCCGCAGTCACGGCCACAGGGGCTGAATGCGGAATAGACGGCAGATTGTATTTGAGTCCGATCAAACTACCGCGGTTGTTCGGTTTAGACATTCAAGGACCTCGTGAGCGAGTTTTTGGATTTCGATACTGGCTTTAGAACTGGGAGCGTAGTCGACGACGGCCTGTCCCCGCGCTGGTGCCTCGGCATATGTCTGCCGACTGCACACTTCACTGTCGAGAACATGAATTTGAATTCCATCCGCGGCAAAGACGGCCTTAGCCGCGGTCTGAGCTTCGCCACCCAACCGGGTGTTCGCTGGCGGTTTGCCATTGATGACGAGCAAGACTTGCAGCGGAGAGGCTGATCGGAGAAACGAGACATCCTGGAGAAGGGGCAGGATGATGGCAGCAGCCTGATAATCAAGAGGCGTAGGACGGACCGGCATCAGGACCGCGTGGGCGGCCAGAAGTGCCGAACGGGTAATGTCCGATTTCCGGTCGACCGCAGTGGCCGCCCCAGGGGGGCAGTCGATGAGGACAATATCGTAGCCAGCTTGGGCGAACTGGCCGGGAAGTTCTTTATGAATGGTAGGAAATGGGTACGGCTGAATGTGGAACGGTAGCGCACTTTCCTCCTGGTTGTTGCGCCACTGCATCGCACTCGCTTGCGGATCGGCATCAATCAACAAAACTTTGTAGCCGCCACGGGCAAAGCACGCAGCAAGGTTGACGGAGATGGTGGTTTTGCCGCAACCGCCTTTCTGGTTTGCCACCGCGAGGACATAAGACATCTTAAAACGGAGGATAGCACTTCGACACCACAACGGAAAGACGCACAGCTGTACGTCTTTACAGCTTTACAGTTTTTTTCGCCTCCAGATTTACGATCAAACACACAAGCGCCGCCACATTGCCGGCGCTTGCTATGGGCTTCATCGTAAATCGACCTCACAAGCCATGGGTTTGATCGTAAATTTCAGTCCCCGACCGTGTGCTTGATCGTAAATTCCGTGTGCTTGATCGTAAATATGGCCCTTAAAAACCGAGCCAGCATGTGCTTCAGCGTAAATTCCCGCCGGCCACATGAGCTCCGAGCGATAAGCCTATTGTTTTCAACATCTTTTATTTACGATCAAGCACACGGCGAGAAGCAACCTGTTTTCAACAACTTACAATGATTTACGATCAAGCACACAGCATTTACGATCAAGCACACAGTCGTAATATTTTTCACATCCCCCTAATCCTTTGATTTCATTGAGCTTATCGTTTTTTTTGAATTTTTGTGTCCTCCCTATATGGTTATGGTTATGGTTTAAAACCAAACCATGGAGTTGGAAATGGTCGCCGGCGTGTGCTTGATCATAAATGTCTGGCAACAGAGTCTGTTTCGCGTTAAAAACAGAAGGAAGTGCTAGTTCAAACTGATTCCCACCGGGAAGTACTCAGTCTCTCAATCGAGGAAGAGAATCTCGCCTCCATTCCGTTCGCGGTGCTCGAACGAAGAAACGGTAAACGCCTTGATCGTCTCGAACTCAGTGGTTCGAAGATCCTTCCCGACGGCACGCAGCTGAACGTGACCTGGCAGGTTCAGGGCAACAATGAACTCGGTTTACCGACCGAGCAGGATCTGGACATCTTCGTGGCGTTGGGTGTGCTGACGTTCGAAAACCAGTTTGCCAAAACGGTGCATTTCCAGGGACGGGAAATCGCCCGTATCCTCGGCATCAGCAGCGTGCACGGCAAGTTTTATCAACGGCTGAAGATGGCCATGGACCGGTTTATCCCATTGCGTTTCCGCGCCTTGAGTTCCAACGATGGTCAGGAGGAGGTCAAGTGGGTGAATGTGTTTCAGGAAGCGAGTTTTTCTCTTGATCGCAGGAGTGGGCGGTGCATCGGTTCAGTGACATGGACCGACAAAATCATCCAGTCAATGGATTCTGGATTTTTTCGGATGCTCGACGCCAGCCGATACCGCAAGCTGGATGGGATTACGGCAAAGTATCTGTATCGCTTTTTAGCCTACGAGTTTGAAAACAGGGAAGTCGTTGTGATTGATGCCCGGAAGCTCGCGCGGGAGCGCTTGGGCATACTGAAGGTACCCCAGCATTTCTCCCGCCTCATGCAGACGCTAGAACCAGCTTTTGACCAGTTAAGACGGCAACGAATCATCGCCAACTGGCACGTCGTTGACCGGCAAGAGTGGAAGATTGCTTTGCGGTGCCACCCCGATTACACACCGGGAAGAGCCGCCTTGTTGGTGGTGACTCCGCTAGAGGTGATGGAGCGGAACCGCGAAAAGTGCCGGGTTCTCCTTGAAAAAGCTGGCATAAGCACCGCGGATGCGGCCTCAGTGGTAGAGAGGGCGACCGCAGTCTTTGATTTCTATCTATTGGAAAGGGCCGCACAGATATTGGAGTCGTTGCAGGGAGAGGAGGTGGCGGCCGGCGTGGCGATACGGCTGTTGGATCAAGTTTGGAAGAATTCTCTGGACGACCCCGCTAGCGTGGATCTGCTCGATTGGTGCGAAATCGCTTTGCATGTTTGCTGGGAAAAAATGCGGGCTGGCCAGACTCTGCGCAACCGGGCTGGATTTCTGGTTAAGATTATCCGCGATGCGGAGGGCCGGGAAAAGCTCATCCCTGTCGCGACGGCGGCTACGCTGCGTGCTGCGTTCCGGCGGCGAGAGGATGCCGCACGGAAGCGGCAAGTGGAACAGGCAGAATTGGAATTGACGTACGAGTATGAGCAGTTTCGGGAAGAGGAGGCGAACCGTATTTTGGCGGCGATGTCTGAATCAATCCGCCAGTTGTTGCGCCAGGAAAAGCTAGACACTTTACGGCAGAGCGACCGGGTGAACCGCATGACGCCAGATGCGCAGAAAGAGGAGGCGGAATATCTTCTTCGCCAACAGATCATCCGCACGCAGGTGGTATCCAGGGAAAAATGGGAGTATCGGCGGCGCGCAAAGCAAACGGTGATGCCGCTGTTCTCCGGAGTGGGGATTCCGGTTTGAGAGTTTCGGCACAGAGTGGACTCTATCCTTTAAACTATTGATATCTTGGGAAAACGGGCCTGTCCGGCAAGTTTCCTGCCGTTCCCCCCACTTTTTGGCCGATATTTTAAAAAGCAGCTATTTTCAATGGCCTCTATGATTCGCATCGCACCCGCTACCCCATCCGCGCTCATGCCTACAGCACCTCGCCGGACCGTGGTTGGCATCCAGGTGCCAACCACGGCTGGCTTCTATGTTGCCCTGTTATATCTGTTCGATTTATTCTCTCGTTTACCCGAGTTCACCATCGCTTTTATTGGGAACGCACTGTTTCAGTCGCCAATCCTGATGACGATAACCCTCGCCTTTGCCTTGGCGAGCGGAAACATTTTTGACGGGTTTCGATTGCAGACAGGCCGGTGGCTGCTGGCGTACATGGGATGGCTAGCCATATCGTTACCGTTTAGTTTTTGGAAATCGGCTTCTATCCAATCGTACAGCTACACACTTCGGTACTATCTTCTGTTTATTCTCACGGTAACGCTGGTGCGGAATATGACAGAGGTGCGGAAAGCAATAGTTTGTATTGCCTTTGCCCCGATCCCAATTTTGATTGCCATGCGCCTCCTTGGTGCAGAACAGGGTGGACGCCTGCAATTGTCGTTCGGTAGTTTTGCCAACTCAAATGAACTGGCTAGCTACATGATCATGCTCTCGCCGCTGACGCTGCTTGTGGCGTCCATGCGCCGTTACAACTGGTTTTTGAGGGGCATATCACTGCTCTTGTGTTTTCTTTGCCTCGCCGCCGCCTCGCGAACCGGCTCCCGCGGCGCCATATTCAGTCTCGGCGTTGTGGTTTTACTGCTTTTCCTTAACTACAGCATTCAGGCCAAGCTTAAATTTATAGTTGTTGTGGTGCCGACGATTCTTGTGCTGCTGGCCTTTATGCCGCAGGAGGCGCTGTCGCGGTATATCACCGCATTTAAGCAGCAGGATGACCTAGGGAGTTCCACTACAGAAATTCAACAGAGTGCGCTGGCTTCGACCGAATCCCGGATGGCGCTATTGCTACAAAGTATTCAAGTGACGATTGAGAATCCGATATTCGGCGTTGGCGTAGGAACATTCAGCGCAGCAGCTGCTGCCATGAGCGCCGAGGCGGGAAAAAAAGCGCTTTGGCAGGTAAGTCATAACGCCTACACTCAGGTTTCGAGCGAATCAGGCATTCCGTCACTCGTTTTTTACCTTGCGGCATGCTGGTGTCTCGTCCGCGGCCTTTGGCGGCTGGTCCGTAAACCGAAGTGGAACGAGATCCGTAGTCCTGGTTTTTATGCGCCCACTGAAGAGACCCGGCAGTTGGCGTTACATCTGCTGCTGGCCTTTGCCGCCACGGCCACGTACGGAATGTTTGCCAGCACGGCCGGTGAGTTCAGCTTCTTCTTGCTAATAGGGCTTGGTACGACGCTGCATCGCGCTCACGAGGCTGACGCCAGGAGCTTCCGGCAGGCGGCACTCGCCGCCGCCGCACAACCCGATACTGCGGCCGGCGCGGCATCGGCGCTTCCAGTTGAGGAGCGGCATGGCCTTAGTAGCCATAATCGGGTTCGTCCGGTCACAACTAATCCAAGGGAACAATCGGTTTATTCCCCCGTCCGGCGCCTTCCGCGCCACAGGAGCCCTGAGCGCTAGATGGAAATCCACAGCGAATTATCTGATGTGTCTCGTTATCTGGCAAGCAAACAGCACTTGCGGCTGGAGGATATGAAGCCTGATTACGATGCGCACATCAGGGCAGTTTCGAAATTCAAACCGATTGCGCCCTCCTCCCGGATGATTGAAGTCGGCACAGGTACGGGCTGGTTTCCGCTGCTTTGTGAGCAGAGCGGCTTGCACTGCGAGGGCCTGGAGATCAGCCCGCAGTTGATTGAACACGCAGAACAGTGGGGAGCTCGCTACGGTCTCAAACCGAAAATTCGTCTGGGCAACATTGAAGAGGCTGGCATTGGCGAGAACCTGTACGACGTGGTTTGGTCCAATAGCGTTTTTGAGCACATCGAGCAGTGGCGGTTGGCATTGAACCACATCTATACAGCGCTCAAACCGGGTGGCGCTCTGTTCTTTATCTCAACCAACAAGTTCCGCTTCAAGAGCTCAGAGTACGACTTCCCGCTTTATGACTGGTTACCGGACCAGATGCGCTATCGTCTGCGCGTAGCGCGGCAAGGTCCGGAGATCATGAAGTTGGGGATCGACTTCAACCAGTTCCGCTATCCGCAACTTCGCCGGGTGTTCCGCGAGACCGGATTTACGAAGATCTACGACCGCATTGATGTCTCTCGGGTGGAAGGTGAGGGTTTGAAGCACAGAATGGTCCGCATGGCGCGCTCCAATCCACTTTTGCGTGAAGTGATCCTCACGTTCTGTGACGCTACCGTGTTCGTCTGTTTGAAATAGAAGGAACGCGCGGCCCTCTATGTGCGGGATAGTTGGTTACGTAACAGCCCGGGGTGAACATTCGGGGCGCCCGGTAGTAGAGCGGATGGCGACGGCCATCACTCATAGAGGGCCCGATGCAGGCTCCTACTTCGAGACCGGGCGGGTATCGCTGGGCCACCGGCGGCTGAGCATCATCGACCTAGAGACTGGTCACCAGCCGATGGCAAACGAAGACGGGACAATCACGGTGGTCTATAACGGGGAAATTTTTAATCATGCCTCCCTGCGACCTGCGCTGGAGGCAGCCGGACACCGTTACGCCACTCACTGCGACACCTAGACAATTCTGCACTCCTACGAAGAGTATGGGCCGCAATGTCTCGACCGCTTCCGGGGTATGTTTGCGTTCGCTCTTTGGGACAGCACCAAGCAGCGATTGTTTGCGGCGCGGGACCGGCTGGGGATTAAGCCGTTCTACTACTACTGGGATGGCCACCAGTTTGTTTTTGCATCTGAAATCAAAGCTTTACTAGAGCATCCGGCAATCCGGCCGGAGTTCAACCGGGGCCGGTTGGGGGAGTATCTGGCTCTGGGCTATGGCTCAAGCCAAGAGACGCTGTTTACCGGAATCGGAAAGCTGGAGCCAGGCCATTGGTTGGAACTCCGCCTGGATGGACCTGAGCCCCGGCTGCACATTGAACGCTACTGGGATGTACCGCGGCCGGAGACGATGACGGCTTCGGATGCCGAACTGATCGCCGAGTGCCGGCGACGTCTCGAAGAGACCGTGCAAATGCGCCTGATGAGCGATGTGCCGCTGGGAACATTCTTGAGTGGGGGTGTGGATTCGAGCGCGATTACCGCGTTGGCCAGCCGAATGGCACCAGGGCGAATGAAGACGTTCGCGGTGGGTTATGCCGACCAGCGTTACAGTGAACTGGGCTATGCCCGGCAGGTGGCGAACTACCTGGGCACTGAACATCACGAGATCCAGATCGGGATGCCAGATTTTTTCGGGGCTCTGCCACGGTTGACTTGGCACGAGGATGAGCCAATCAGTTGGCCGTCCAGCATTTCGCTTTACTACGTTTCACAATTAGCAGCCCAACAAGTGAAAGTAGTTTTGACAGGGGAAGGAAGCGATGAGCTGTTTGCCGGCTACGAACGCTATTCCCATTACCTGTTTAATTCCCGATGGATGGAGCGCTACCGGATGGTACCAGAAAGTATCCGGAGGGGTATTCAGGAATTCGTCGAGTCGAGTCCATTATTGCGGGCTGATCTGAGACGGAAGATAGGGCACACATTTCTGGGACGGGCGGACCGGTTTGAATCGCTGCAACTGGAAAATTTCTACTGCTCGTTTCCGGCGGCCGAGTTGCGTGCGGCGGGCTGGCACGGGACCGATCAGGATCTCTATGGGCCGTATCTTGGCTATTGGAATGCTGCGGCGAGTTGGCCGACTGTCGAACGAATGCTCTATGCGGACCGGAAGACATATCTGGTGGAATTGCTGATGAAGCAGGACCAGATGAGTATGGCCAGTTCGATTGAGAGCCGGGTACCGTTTCTAGATCACACTTATGTCGAGTGGGCGACGCATCTGCCGTCGACCGTGAAGATCCGCGATGGCGAGGCGAAGTGGATCCTGAAGAAGGCAGTGGAAGATCTATTGCCGGCGGATATCATCTACCGCAGGAAAATGGGTTTCCCGACTCCGTTGAAGTCCTGGCTGCTCTCGCCCGAGGCCGCTGGGCTGTATGAGTACCTGCTCGAGGAGAATGGTTTTCTCGCTGGCTTTTTGAACTTGGGTTGGCTGCAGGGTCTTTTGGATCAGCACCGGTCCGGGAGCGTGGACGCAACGGACCGCATCTGGCGGCTGTTGACCGTCCAAGTATGGGGCGATTGGTACTTCACCGGCCGCAAAGGCACTATTGAACAAGGATTGCCTGGTTTTCCGCGGAGTTGAGGGCGCGGCGGAGGCAATCGGCTATGTGTACTTGGGGACGGACCTGAGAGATGTAATATTGCCAAGTTTGGTGCCGGAGTGCACGCAGGGCCTCGTGATCGCGAAGCAGGTTTTCGCAGTGGGCAAGGCAGGATGCCGTGTCATCAAAGGCAAGATAGTGCTGACCGGCGACCAGCGGGCTCGGCAACGTGTTCCGGAAGGGTTCGGCGAGAATGGCCTTGGACGAGGCGAGGTATTCAGGGAGCTTGAAGGCGTCTGAGTGATGGAGGCCGCGGGTATAGATTCCAATGGCGAAGCGTTTGCTGAACTCGATGAACTCGTGATGACGGAAAGCTTCCGTGGCCAAGAGATCGGGAAAATGCTTTTTTGCGTAGGGTTCCGGGGCTAAACCGCCACGAAACTGGCGAGGGAACTCACGCCGGAGGGCGCGGATGAGGTCGATGCGATTGCGGTTTACGAGTTCACCGTTATCGGGGAAGACGACGGCAGGATCCCAGAGGCGGGTTTGAAAGAGGATGACCGTTTCCGCGGGGCGATCGGGCGGAAGTTCGAAAAAAGACCAGGGTGGAATGACCTGGAACTGACGGATACGGTGCCAGAGGGCATCGCGGGAGGCGGCGCCAGAGATGAGGGCGCGGGAGGCGGCGCCAAGCAGGGAGGAGGCGGTGGCGCAAAGGACACGGTGAGTCTGCCGGGGGCTGCGGCAAGCATAGTTCAAGCCATAGGGGATGACTTTGGCTTGGAGATCAGCTGGAAGGCACGAAAGATCGGGCGGGTGAAAGCTCCGTTTGAGATAGACATCAGCGTCTTGCGCGAGAGGGAGGGAGAATTCGTCGCTGCGGTCAACGGTATCAACAGCGATACGGCGCAGCGGTTGATGGGGGACTTCGACGTGGAGCATGGTCCAGCCGCCGAGGGAGTAGAAAGTTTTCGCTTGAGGAGGAGGGCGGAAGTGAAGATCGAGAGCGCCCTCCTCGGCCAGCAACGCCAGACCTGTATGCAGGTGGGAGTGATGATAAAAATCCTGGTCGACCCCCAGGTGGCAGGTAACGCGCACAGGTACCGAGACTTTCAGTGTAAGCGCTCGATACCATGGGGGCAATGAGTCTGGTAAAACAGGTGGCCCGGTGGGTGCTGCATGAAGCGGGTGGGCTGCATCTGGCCCGGATTCGGCGGCGGGGTGAGCTGCGGATTTTGATGTACCACGGATTTCCGGATGGGCAGCGGGAGGCGCTCGAGCGGCAGTGTGAGCATATACGAGCCTTTTACGAACCAGTGAGTCTGGATGAGGTGGCTGAGTGGCTGGATGGGCGCTGGGAGTTGCCGCCGAACGCCCTAGCAGTGACGGTTGACGATGGATACCGGAACTTTGCCCGTAATGCGTGGCCGCTGTTTTCGGCCTATGGGATCCCTGCGGCGGTGTATCTGGTAACCGGTTTTTGTGACCGGCGGTTGTGGTTATGGACAGATCAGGTGAATTGGCTTTATGATGCGGCGGGACGGAGTGGGGCGCGGGATTTGGTGGAACAGTACAAAACAATGCCGGACGCAGAGCGGCGTGTGGCTTTGGCGGAGTTACCAGGCCAGTTGGGAGTTCCGTTGCCGGAGCAGCCGCCGGCGGCTTTTGAGGCATTGAGTTGGGATGAGGCGCGCCGGCTGGCCGGAGAAGGGGTGACGTTTGGTTGCCATACGGATACGCATCCCATCTTGGGACGTTTGCCGGATGAGAGGGCGCAGCGAGAGGAGATTGTACAGTCCCGGAACCGGGTGGCGGCAGAGTTGGGGGGCTCCGTCCGGCATTTTTGTTATCCCAATGGAAAGGTGGGTGACTTTAGCAGCACGACAGTACGGCTGCTACAGGAGACCGGATTCACGACAGCCACGGTGACGTCGGTAGGGTTTAATCGGTCCGGGGCGGACCGGTACCGGCTGGAGCGGATTGGGGTTGAGCCGGATTTGCCTTGGGCCTATTTTACCGAGCTGTTAGCGGGGCTGCATGGTGTCAAGTGAGGTATGGGTAGTCGGGGAAATCGAAGGCGGCTGAGTCGTCATCAAGCCGGCTGAGGAGGAGGTGATGGGAAATCGAGCGAAGATGGCCTTCGGGGTCGCACAGGAATAGGGGCCTGTTCTCGCGAAGAACAAATCCATTGGTGAGGAGGGCTTGGGAGGGTTGAGGAGCGAGAGAGCCCTGGACGGTTAGTTCATGGGTGGCGGGGTCGAGGTGTGCGGTTTGTACGGCGATGGCGTAAGCTGCGGCGTAGTCGGCGGGATCGGTGGAATTGATGAGCCGGAGGTCTAGGAGGCGACATTGGCCGCGGAGGCGGCTGAGGAGAAACCAGCCAGCGGGTTGGTTGTTATGTTCAAGGATCCAGCAGGAAAGGTGGCCGATGGGGCACCGGAGGAAATATGCAAGGAGCTCCGAGGAGCAGATAGAGGATCCGTCGGAGTGGCAGGCGGCGAGGAGGTCAGCCGGCGGTACGGCTTGGCGGGCGTCCCAGGAGTGGTGGGGGGAGAGGGAGCGGAGCCACCAACCGAGGTTACGGATGGTGCGGGAGAGGTTTTTTGGGGTAATGCCATCGGGCCGGGAGCGGAGTTGGTAGAACGGGCGGATGGGACGGGCATAGACAGGTAGTTGCCCGATGGTCGCGAAACCAATTTTTGGCATGATCGTGCGAGTTGCCTCCGATCCGCCGATAGAAAGGAGAAAGGCCGCGTTTGGCAGCACCTTACGCACGAGCATGACCCCCATACCGGAAGCAGATTTCGCACTAAACCAATCGATCAGGCAGGCGCCATGGACAGACTTGCCATCAACCCGGACAGTGACGGGCCAGAGGCAACCGTGGGCTAGTGGTGTTTCGTCCTGGGCGATAAGCCAAGCACGGGGCAGGGAAGTGGAGTCGCTGGAGTTGAGTGGCGTTAGATATTTCCAGTGCAGCACTTCAGGGCGGAGAAACGAGGCGTCTGCGTCCGCGGAGAAGGCTTGGCGCATAAGATTAGCCAGCGCCGGCAGGTGCTCGGGCATCGTGGTCGTGGAAGCAACCGACATGCACCTGATTATAAAGCGGAAACGCTAAAATGAGGGGATTGCTTACATCAGAGACATTCCGGTTTCATCATCTGGGCGTGGCGGTGGCTGCTCTGCCGGCGGCGATACCGGTATATGAGGATCTCTTCGGCTACCGTCTGCTGAGCGGACCGTTTGAGGATCCGATTCAGAAAGTAGCTGTTTGTTTCCTGGCCAAGAGCGCTGATGACCCGTTTTGTATCGAACTGGTCGCGCCGCTGGGGGATGATTCACCGATTGCCGGGGTGTTGAAGAAGGGTGGCGGGGCGTATCACACCTGCTACGAGTGCTTGGACTTGGACGGAGAGTTGGCCCGAATGAAGTCCAAACGCTGTCTTTTGCTGGGGGATCCGGTGCCGGCCGTTGCCTTTGGAGGGCGGCGGATTGCTTGGCTGTATACTCCGACCCGTCAGCTTGTTGAGCTATTGGAAGCGGAATGAACCACTGGAGCAGGGAAGCGGTTAAGGGTTTGATCGAGGCGGGTTCGACGGCCGAAGCCAGAGGTGGGTTGGAGTCGTTATGGCGCCAACAGGCCTCGCCGGCGCTCGCCAACTTTGTACTGCAGACGATCTCCCAGTTGCCGGGGCCTCCGTTGATTCCGGTGGCCGTCACCATTCTGCGCTCATTTACGGTAGAGCCGATGGTGCCTTTTCTGCGGGCAGAAGCCAGTTTTGAGGGTTTCGATGTGCAGGTGAGTGTTGGCGGCTTTAATGCCTGGCAGCAGGAGATGCATGATCCGCAGAGTTCGCTCTATGCCAGCCAGCCGCGCGTGGTGTTTTTGGCGGTGCAGGCACGGGATGCAGCACCGGGTTTGTGGGACGGAACCGACTTCGCGCAGGGGGAAGAGGCGCTGAGTCAACTGGGTTCTGCGTTGGCTTCGTTTCGTCGCAACACGGATGCGGCGCTGGTGATCCACACCTTCGAGCAGCCAGCTGAGGCCGGGTCTGGATTATTCGATGCGCAGGGTGAGGGGCAGAGGTTGGCGATCCAACGGTTCAACGCCGGGTTGCTGAGGCTGGCGAAGGAGTATTCGGGGGTTTATCTTCTGGATTATGATGCGCTGACGGCAGGTCATGGCCGGATCCGGTGGTTTGATGCTGCCAAATGGAATGCCGTGCGGCTTCCGGTAGCCGGGGAGTTTCTGCCGGTGCTGGGCCGAGAGTGGGCGCGATATTTGCCACCTCTAATGGGTAAAACGACTAAGGTGGTCGTACTCGATCTGGACAACACGCTGTGGGGTGGGGTGATCGGAGAAGACGGCATGGACGGGATCCGGTTATCACCGGAAGGACCTGGGGCGCCATATTACGCTTTACAAGCGGCGTTGCGGGATCTGACGCGGCGGGGGATTCTGCTGGCGGTGGCGAGCAAGAATAATCTGGCGGACGCGGTTGAGGCGATGGACAGGCATCCACATATGCTGTTACGGCAGAGTCAGTTCGCGGTGATGCGGATCAACTGGCAGGATAAGGCTACGAATCTGCGTGCGATTGCCGCTGAGCTGAATGTTGGTCTGGATGCCCTCGCTTTTTTGGATGACAATCCTATTGAACGGCAATGGATCCGCCAGCAACTTCCGGAGGTGCGGGTGTTGGAGCTTGGCCAGGATGCGCGGGGGTATGCTCAGCTGGTTCGGTCCGTAGGTTCGTTCGAAGTTTTGTACCTGTCGCAAGAGGACAGGGAGCGAGGAACCTACTACACCCAACAGCGACAGAGGGCTGACTTGGCGCAAGCTGTGGGAACCGTGGAGGCCTACTATCGGTCGCTCGAGCAGGTAATCCGGATGATGCCGGTTCGGGAGGCGACGCTTGAGCGGACGGCGCAGCTGACGCAGAAAACGAACCAGTTCAACATGACAACGCGACGATACACGGTGGCGGAATTGGCGGCGGCGGTGGCAACGACCGGGGTCTGGGCTTGGACAGTGCAAGTATCAGATAAATTTGGGGATAATGGCATTGTTGGCGTGATAATTACGCGGGAGCGGGGCCGGATCTGGGAGATCGACACCTTCCTGCTCAGTTGTCGGGTGATAGGACGTGCTGTGGAAACAGTGATGCTCGCGTTGGTGATGGAGGCTGGCAGGAAGGCTGGGGCGGAAGGTATAGAGGGTTGGTTCCGGCCGACCAAGAAGAATACGCCAGCGCGGGAGGTTTACGCCCGGCACGGTTTTGCAGTGGTCACTGAGCAAGACGGTGAGATTTATTGGGGGCGGCCATTATCTGAGGCGTTGATGGTGCCGGAGTGGATACGGGTAGAGGAGAATCAGGATTGACCGAAGTGATTTTTGAAAAAGTCCGCCGTATGGCGGCCGAGGTTCTGGATGTGCCGCTCGACACATTGACGGCTGATTCGAGTGCGGATACGGTTGAAAGCTGGGATTCCGTGCAGCATCTGAACCTGATTCTGGAAGTGGAGCAGAATTTCGGGGTGCAGGCGGATCTGGAACATATGGATCAACTGCAGTCGCTTGGGGCGATTGCGGAATGGGTGAGCAGGCGTTCACAGAGCGTGTAGATTTGTAAGTTTTTTATTATCAATGACTTATTAATTATTTCGATCTGCTTTGGCATGGCCGGAGACCAAAACTTGGAGTGTCTTGGAGCTTCGATGCGACTACTGATTTCTCTTTTGTTGGCCTGTCCTGTGCTGATAGCCACGGTGACGGATGTTTCGGTGAAATGGACCTCGACCCAGGCGGTGATTTTCTATACGGCACCGAATGATTCTGCTTGTACGTTGGCGGTGAGCGAGTCTTCGAGTCTTTCGCCACTGGTCCATGACGTGAACCCGGCTTTGTTTAACGGCAGTGATCTCGATAGCCGTCCGGGGAGTGTGTCAGAGGGTCGGCAGCGGGTGGTTGTAGTGGGAAAACGGGTGGCGGAGCAGGCTGCTGATGGGAATTTCTATTCCCGTGCGTTACAGGCGGCGACGATGCATTGGCTGCGGATTCAGTGTGGGGCATCCGTGCACAACTCGACGTTTAGGACGCAGACCATTCCATTAGGTGATACCTACAATGATCCGTTGCCGAGTGCGGGCAATGGCGAGTACGCCTGGCCGACGGTCAACTGGCTCGACCGGACGCAGCGGGTTATCGATCCGTTGACGGGGGCATTACTGAAGCGTCTGACGCTGCCGTCGGATATGATTGAACCGTTCAGCAATCAATCAGTAGGGACGGTACCGGCCGCTCCTGGATGGACCTCGCCGGATGCGGCGCGGGTGGACGATGCCTTGGCGGCGACCTATGAAGGTGTGAACCGGGATAGGCTTTTTGTTCCGGCCAACATCAGCGTTTATCAGGGTGGGTATCACAACCGGGATGCGCGGAGTGTGAACTACATGACCGTGGAGATGAATGCTTGGTGCGGTACGGGGTGCAGTTCGGCGAGCGCCGAGGACCGCAAGATTGAGATTTGCCTTTCTGCGGATGGGGTGACATGCGGCTCGGGTCTGATTGAACGGACATTAAATTCCTGTACTTCGAGTTGTACGGGCTCGTCGAACCGGTTTGTGCTGGCTGATACGACGGCGGTGCTGGCGGCTTGGGGGGGTGATCCGGCCTTTGATATTACCGATGTACACAAGCGATCGGGGAATGTGAGTACTGCGGGAACGACAGTAAATTGGCTGGGAGGAAATTATTTTTCGATCCGCTGGAATGCGGGTTCCAAGATCACGATTAACGGTGTGGAGTACACGATTGCCTCGGTGGACAGTGAACGGCGGTTAACGCTGACCGCTTCGGCCGGGACGCAAGGGAATGTTGGCTATACATCGAGCAATTTCGGTTTTTTGATTCGCAAGAAGACGACGGGGGCGCAGCAGATCAATCTACAATGGCTGCGTCATAGCTATGCCTTTGGTGAGCCGGCGGCGTGGGATACGGCGGGTGATATTGAAGCGAACGTCTCGTGTTCGGCAGTGAAGGTGGCAGGCCCTGGCGGAGAAGAGGGTTACCACTGCGTAGTGGGCAGGTCGATTTTCTGGATCGGTGCTGATTCCGGTACGGCGTCGCGCATTGGGAAGGTGACGTTGCCTGGGCGGAGCGGTACGGATGGATGGAACTATGTGTTTCAATGCGCTCCGATGTGGGATCCGAACGATGGTAACCGGTTTTATTGCGAGGCGAGTAACGCGAGTGGCAACAAGGTGATCGTGCGAGCGATCTACAACGGGTCGAACGTGGATCAGCCTGGTACGCTATCGATCTACGATGCCTTGGTTGAGTGTGGCAGTGCGCCATGCTGGACGCTATCGAACCTGACGCCGCAGTCTACGGGCACCTTGACGAATAAGCTGACGGCGTTTTCGAGTGATTGCTCGAGCACCAATCCTTTGCTCACCCAGTGGGGAATGTACGGTATTCAGGGAAGATACCTGCTGTTAACCGTGACAACGGCGGCGACCAATGATGTACTGGGTTGCCATGTGGTGTTTGATACGACGACGCAGACGGTGGTAGCTGCCCGGCCAAGTTGGAAGTACTTTCCTACGCGTTGGAGCGTACTGCATGGTCCGGCAACAATTGGCTACGAAAACCTGGTCTTTTTCCCGAATCAGGCGGCGATTGGAGCTTGGTCGGGAGGAGATACAACGGGTCGGGGCCCGTGGCGGACGCAGATCAAATCGGGCGCTATTCCGGCGAGTGGTTCTGCTTGTCCGTCACGACCGGGAGATTCGCCGATTTCTGCGGCGGACTGGCCAGTGGGCAATAATTGCATGACAGTAACCGTGAACGGAGAGCCGTGTGATCCATCACCAGGAGCGAATGAGCCGTCCAATCCATCGAAGTGCGGAGCAGCGGGCAGCGCCTATCTGCAGGATGCGGAGGTTCGGGACGTATTTTGTATTCAAGCGGATGCCTATAACGGCTGTGGTCTTTATTTTGGTACGGAATTTGTCCGTTTGCTGATCAAGAGCGGCAATACTTGGACGTTACAGCGTAAAGTGGGAACGGCTGGTGTGCTTCGTCCTTCGGCGGCGGATAGTTATTTGGTGACGATGCCCCCGACATGCGCGTTGAATGCGGTTTATCCGTGTGGCCAGTCCGCATCGATTTGGAATCATCAGGCCGACCCGCAGGGTCGGGAGAGCAGTTCGATGGCTTGGGATCGAATCGGGAACGGGACCGGTCACGCCAGTATTCGTCCTGGTGGAATTGTCTGGAGCACGGTGCAAGCGGCGGGCCCGCTGATTGATGGTCAGGAGTATGGGTTCTACGACGTCCGGGCGATGAGTCTTCCCGAGGCGTACAACGCATTGAGTTATCGCGGGCCGGCGAACCCTCCCTTTGCGGGGCGAACAGGAATCGGTCAGCCGAACGAGGTGGATGGCCATCCGTCTCAACCGCACTATCGAGCCAATACGAAGTCGTTCTTTGATGGACGGCCTTACTTGGGCCGGGATGATGTGACGGGTAATTCTTCCTCGCCAGGTTCGGTGGTGACGGGATCGCTGTATCGGTTCACGGCGGTCCAGATGAAGCGGTTGCGGCGGAAGACGATGCCTACATTGGCGGCTTGTGGGCCGCAGGTGTTGTCCGATATTTCGTCTGCGACGCAGGGAGATGTGATTGGGGGATCGGCGACGGATGCGTATAAGTACTGCGTGGCGCTGCGGGCAGGGGAGTGCCGGGCCGGATCTCAGGCAGGCGATGTTTACGCCAATTGTCCACGGGTAGCCTTTCCCTACAGCCTTTATTTGGGGGCAGGGAGTGAGGATGTGGACCGGCGGGATATCGCAATTACTGACAATGGATCATTCACGAATTCGATTCAGCAAGGATTTTTTGAAAAGCCTGATGCGGAAGGGCGTTTTAGCCGGCGGATTACCTATGCACTGTCGCGCTATCGCTATGTGAATCCGTTTTGGAACGTTAAGTCGTTGCCGCTGGGCGAATGGTTGCTGGTGGTGAGTCCCTGGATGCGCGGTCAGCGTTCCGAGGCGTGGCTGGTGAAGTATCCTCCGGTGGAACAAGATTCCGAGGTTCGAAACACCTTCCGGGCAGTCCCGGTAGAGGCCCGGGAGGCGCCACCGGGGGCCGACCGCATGGTGGTTTCCTACGGCTACGACAGTTCGTTGCGGTGTTCGAGCCGGAACGAGACCTGCGTGGCCGCGAGCAGTGCGGTAGTGGACTCCAATCCGAGTCCGTTTCTGTACGAGAGTGAATTGGTCAACAGTAGCGGAGCGGCGAGTGTGGGCGGAAGTTTCCTGGTGCGGATTCCTGCGCTGAGCAACCGGGTGTTGTATTACCGGATTGGTTGGCGAAATTCCTTAAGCGGACAGACGATCAGCCGTGGTGCATTGCAGGTTGAGGTTCTAAAGTAGGCAAGTCTCGATTGGGGGGAACCATCAGCCAATTGCGAAAGTAATTGTCAGGATCCGGAACGATGTGGTTTCGTCGTTCCGGACCTTTGCCTGTGAGATGGAAAAACTGGTAGTGCAGTGGGGAGAGAATGGCCTCGATCGCCTCGGCCGGTCCATCGGAGTTGCATTCAAGTAGAAGGATCGGTCGACAGCGGTTGAGAATTTGCGGCATACCGCGCAAGACAGCATCTTCAAAGGATTCGACATCGATCTTGATCAGATCGGGTTCGATCTTCTCCTTGATGAGCTCATCAAGGGTTATCAGATCGACGGTGATCACCCGGCCGGGGCGATTCCGGTAGCCATCCGGGTTAAGGCTGGACATGGTGGGGTCTTCGCTAACGTGAAAGCTCACTTGGCCGGAGCGATCGCCGACGGCTTGCGGCCGGGCGGTGATGAGATGGCCAAAACCGTTCCGAGCAATATTGCTTTGCAGAACTTGATGGACTTCCGGGACTGGCTCAAAAGCTAGGCAGCGAATCTGGGGATTCAGACGGGCGGCAAGCAGGGAGTAGATGCCGGAATTGCTGCCAACATCCACAAACACGGAGCTTTGCTGGATCAGTAGTTTGAATAGACCCAGGGTTTCGGATTCCCAGTCGCGCAGGCCGGACCAGAAAAGCTCTTTACCAATATCGTCGTCTTTGGTAACGGTGAGGAGAATTGATTGATATCCAGGGACGAGGATCGAAGCCGGGCCAAGGCGCCACGTGTAGGGAGCCTTGAGACGAATGAAGGCGGGTAGAAAGCCTTTTTGGGAAAGCCAGGAAGCGATACCGCGTAGCGGCCTGATCAGTTGTATTAGGAGGCGATGCAAAAATCTTTTCCCTATCCGCCTGATTGGGCGGATTCAAAGATGGGGGCAACTCTTAATCGGTAACTATAACTATATCTATTTTTGGAGGAGAGAATGAACAAATTGGTCATCAGTAGCCTATTGACGGCATCTGTGTGGAGCGGTTGGGGGCAAACGACCGTCGATTTGGCCACGCAGACCAAGAACATCGATTTTTCGAACGCACCGGTGACACGAACGATCAAGACCGGAACGGTCATGCCGGCCACATGTTCTGCGGGAGCGCTGTTTTTCCAGACCAATGCGGTGGCGGGGCGGAACATTTTTGCGTGTACCAGCCCCAACACCTGGTCCGTGATGGGAAATGCTACGCATACGCATTCTCTTGTCGGAGACGCCTCGGGGGACCTTAGCAGCGTGACCGTGACGGCTTTGCAGAATCGCACAGTGTCGACGGCGGCTCCGGCGAGCGGTCAGGTGCTGGCGTGGAATGCGACGTCTCTGCGCTGGGAGCCACAAACAGTATCCGGGGGCGGCGGTGGGGGTGGTGCTTCGAGCGGAGCGCAATTGACGGATTTGACCGTGGCCAGGGTTAGCGGTAACCTCTTAACCGTTGGGGCGCAGTGTTCCACCGCCGCACCGTGCAATGTGCGATTTGGCAACACGGTGTACGCTTTCACCGCTTCGGCCAGCGTCACTTTGGCGGGCGGGACGGGTAGCGCCTTCGTCTATATCAACCGGGACGGAATACTGACCGTTGGTCATAACCTCACGCTGACATGTAGTGGCTGCACGTCCGAGGTGGCTACCGCTTTCCCGGTCGATTCGGTGCCGTTGTTCCGCTGGACCGCCACGGCGAATGCATGGGACAGCAACGGGGGGACCGATGTGCGCGCTTTTTTGAGCGGCCGGACGGTGCTTGGAGGGGCAGGCATTGCGGTAATTAATGCGGGGGGAAATGCGACGGTTGCGGTGAACAGTGCCGTGGTCGGTCTCCGTACGGCGGTGCCGGCTACGGCGGCATCCGTTTGTACCAGCGGCGCCTGGGCAGCCGATAGTACCTTTAGCTATATCTGTGTAGCTGATAATACATGGAGGAGAGTTGCAATTACTACATGGTGACTTGGATTCGGTTTATGGGTGGCATTGTGTGGGCCGCGACGCTGTTGGGGCAGATCGAAAACGTTCGGGTAGTCGGAACCACTTCGACGCAAGCGATTCTGTCCTATAGTGCTCCTGACGAAGGACCCTGTGCGCTGGAGGTCGGCGAGAACGCCGATCTCCAGCCGAATCTGCACGACACCAACGGCAACCTGTTTGCTAATGCCGGCATCGATTCTCGTCCCGGTTCTGTGGGGCGGGGGCGGGAACGGCTGGTGGTAGTGGGACAGCGGAGGGCGGAGAGGGCTCTGGATGGACGCCGGTATTCCCGTGCTATGGCGGCGAATACTGAGTATCATTTCGCGATCTACTGCGGCGCCTCCGTTGCCCGCGGACAGTTCACCACCCGGAACATCCCCACCGGCGTGAACTTCAACGATCCTTTGCCCGCCGATCCGGACCGCCCCGGGGAATATGCTTGGCCGTCAATCGATTGGACGGGGCGGAACGTTCATGTGATCGATCCGTTGACCGGTCTGCGGCTGCACCGGGTGACGTCGCCCACCGACAAGTTGGAGATCAGTTTCAGTCCGTTTCGGGATGCTTTCAGCTTGGACAACTCCTGGTTGAACGCCGGAGCGGCTTTGCAGAACAACGACAACAACGCCTTTACCTCTCATACCGGGTCCAGTACAAGCTATCTGATGTTGGATGCCAAACAAGGCTTCTATCAAGGGGGAACCCACGACAGCGATGGGAATGGTCTAGCGTTTGTCCGGGTAAAACTCAATGCTTGGTGCGAGGAGCGTACATGTAATGCGGCGAGTGCCGAGGAGCGGACGCTAGAAGCCTGTTTGACCACGAATGGGGTTTCCTGTGCGACGCGAACGCTGGAGGCGGTGGTCGTTCCGTGTAGCCGCAACTGTAACGGAGATCGGGAGATGGCAAGTTTTGGCGACGAACGGCCAATGCTGGCGGCCTGGGGTAGTGATCTGCCCTTTGACATTAGCCATACGCAGAACCGTAGCGGTGTGGTCCGGAGAGAAGGCAACGTGGTGCGCTGGCTGGGTGGCCATAAGTTCAGCCTCCACTGGAGCGTAGGCAGCCGCATCATGATCAATGGCGTGGCTGAACGGATCATGCGGGTAGACAGTGAGGAGAGGCTGACGCTGGAGCGAGATCTGCCGGTGGTGCAAGCCGAGGTTCGCTATGAAGCCTCCAATTTTGGCGTCCTCGTACGCCGGAAGCTGGGCAGCCTGGTACAGTTCAACGTGCAATATGCTTGGTTTGATTACGCGATGGCCTCCGGAATCCTGTGGGATGCCTCCGGCGATGGCGAAAGCCAGGCGAGTTGCACGGAAAAGCTGGTGCCCGGACCAGGGGGAGAGATGGGGTATCACTGCGCCATTTCAAACTCGTTGTACTGGCTGGGAGCCAAGACCGGTCGCGTCAGCAATCTGGGCGTAACGCTGCTGCCGGATCGGACCAACGGCACCGATGGATGGCGGGGCGGGTTCTGCGATGGAGCGTTCTGGGATGCGGCTGATGCCAACACTTTCTATTGCAAAGGCACCGACCGTTCGACGCCGGCTAACGACATTATGCTGCGGGTCACCTACCGGGGCGACAATCGCGATGTTGGTCCTAGCAGCACCTACGGCCGCCTGCGTGAGTGCGATGCCACAGCCAGCAATCAACCCTGCGTTTCGGTTTCAAATCTCACTCCGTCTTCCTCGCAGCGCACCTTGACCGCGCAACTCCGGGCTTTTCATCCTGATGCCAGTTCGTTTGCCGTGCGTAGCTTGGGCATCATCGGCCGTCAGGGGAAATACCTGATCCTGATGGCCCGCCGGGATTTTGCCAACGACACAATGGGGTTTTTGATAGCCTTTGATCCAGTTCAGGCTCGGATTGTGGCGGCCTCTCCCTCCTGGAAGTTCTGGCCTCTGCGCTGGGCTGGTCTCCACGGCGGGGCAAGTGTGGGCTCACCGGAATGGGCTTTTGTGCCCGCCGCCGAGTTTCGGGGACCAGCGACAGGAGTCGATTGGGCCGCCGGCAATGGCCCTTATCGAACCCGCGTCGTCAGCGGATCGATTCCTGCCGTGGGTCAGCCCTGCCCAGTCCGACCGCCCAATTCCTCTGTTGCCGCAGCGGATTGGCCGATTGACAGCAACTGCGTGACGGTATCGGTGGAAGGTGAGCCATGTGACTCTTCACCGGCGGCTTACAGCACCGGCCGAGTACGAATGGTGGGAGGAAACGCCACCATCACAGGCATGGATACGGAATGGACGCCGGCGCAGGACGGGCTGACGATCATCATCAACGGCAAACTCTTCCGTTTTACCTACCTGTCGTCCACCTCAGCCCGGTTAAGTCCCCCGCCGGAGGAATCGTTTGAAGGGGCTTACTTTCTGGCGCTGGAGCCCATCAACAACTCCAAGTGTGCTAATCCTCTGCACGCCTATTTGCAGGATGCTGAACCTGGTGATTTGTTCTGCGGCAACCCGAATCAGGACGGAACAAATTGTGGTCTCTATCATGATTTCGAATGGTTCCGTCTGCTTGTCAAGAACGGCAAAACCTGGATCCTGCAACGTAAGGTTGGTGAAGAGGGGCGCATGCGGCAACATCCGGACGGCACGATGCTCGTTGCGTATCCCCCCACCTGTACGCTTGGTAAAATCTACCCTTGCGGCACCAGTGTGGCTTACTGGAACTTCCTGCAGGATCCTTACGGCCGGAACGCCGAACGATCTACCGTCATCCGGAACATCGGAGATCCCCCCACTGGCCACGGCAGCGTGAAGCCGGGATTGGAGGTGTTTTCGGTAGCGAATGAAGGTTGCCCCATAGTGGACGGTGAGGGCTACTCCTGTTATGGGTTCCGCCGGGGGGCTTTCCCCGAACTCTTTCGGCAGCCATTCTCGATGGTTTCCAATAACCCAACTTTTGGGAACCGCCTCGGGCTAGGAAGCCCCAACTCGGTTGATAGTCATCCGACTGTTCCTTTGCTTTTCCAACTAGAGGATGTCCGGAAAAAGAACTGGTTTTTGGATGCACGCCCCGTACTCGGCGAAAGCGCCTTTTCCGGCAGCCAACAGTCGCCATCTGCTCGTGTGAGCGGCGATCTCTATCGGTTTCGCCGCGACCAAGTCCGCCGTCTGCGACGCCAGCAGTTGCCAACGATGGCGTATTGCGGACATAACCCTCTACAGGATCTCAGCGGCCCCAATAGCGTTATTGACGGAACCGAGAGGAACAGATTTTCCTACTGTGTTGCCGAAAAGGCTGGCGAATGTCAGACAGATAGTCAGGTTGGTGATGTCTATGTTAATTGTTCGCAGGTCAGCCGGCCGCATTGTCAATATTCAGGTGTAGGCACGGCCAATTCTGACCTGCGCGATATCTGCATTGGCGACAACGGTGCCTACAATCAGGCCGTGATTCAGGTTGGTGTCGACACCCCAAGCTTGACAGGATCCAGTGGCCGCGTACTGACATATGCTTTATCTCGATATCGGTTCACTGATCCGTATTGGAATGCAAAATTGACCCCAGATGGCCAGTGGATGTTAATCCGGGTACCTTGGATAGAGGGTCAGCGGGCTGAAGTCTTGGCCGCTCGCATCCCACCGATGCCGGAGACCGTGGCGCCTGCGACGCAAACATCTGTTTCGGTTACCCCACCCGAGGGAAGTGGCGCTACTCATGTTGCTGTTGAGTTTGGTTACACTCCAGATTTTTATTGCACGAGCCGCCAGGAGGCCTGCGTGCGGGCTTCTCATGAAGGAGCCGATTACAGTTTCACATCCATGCCTTGGCAGCCACAGCCCTGTAGCGGCTCCTGCGAGTTGTCCTTGCCGGTTATCCCTAACAGGGTCCTCTACTGGCGAGCCCGCTACTTCGATGCTGATGGCAAAGAAGTCGGAGCTTCTGATACCGGTGTTGGGGTCACCACGCGGTAGCTGTAGAGCTCTGTAAACAAATTACCAGCATAGGCTCTTCTGCTGGTTTGCCGCAGACGATGGTCCAGGAGTGTGCGCAGCCTCTCAGTAATGTGCGTCTCGTAGCCGAAAAGCATCCATACCGTAGTTCCTGGATGCTCCTTCAAGTGGAGCTCAATCTGCTCCACGAGATGTTCCGCCTCTTGCTGTAATCCATTTTCTCCCACTTCGGAGGCCACCTTGCCAAGCAGGCCCGGATGCGCCAGGATTGCTTTCGGATAGGCAATCAGCTGCCGGCTGTCGGCTGCGCCGGCCCGGCGCAAACCATAGTTGGCTGGCCAGTACGTCAATCCAGTGCAAAGGACCAAGTCACCGGGTTTCCCTTGCGCAAGAATTTGTGTCAGGGCGGGACCAGAGTCTTCACCGGCCGGTCCCTGCACGTAGCGGACAAAACCGAAGACCGTTCCGGCCACCAGGAGCCCAGCCATCGTAATCCGAAGCAGCGCTGCAGTGCATTGTGCCCAGAGCCCTCCGAGAAAAGCCATCAACGGGGCCATGATCAAAATCGTACTTCGGCTCGGCAAATACAACGGCTTGAAATAAGAGACCCCGAAAATCGTTCCTAACGTTATCAGCACCATTCCCAGCAGGGGCCACCAAGCGACAGTTTTCCCGCGCCGGTTCCAGAGCGGCCCTACTGGTACCGCCAGAATCCCTACCACTCCCAGTGCAGGCAGGCCCTTGCCGAACGGAGCTAACAGACCTGCCGCGAGTAACGCCCACGAAGGATGTTCCATCCAATCCACGCCACCGTTTCTGGACTGCTCCAACAGTATTGGTAGCCAAGGCAGGTAGCCTAGAGTGACCACGATTCCTGTCACCACCAGCCGCCCGAAGGCTTCCCAGCCATAGCGTGCCACGACGAGGGCACACTGTCCCAATATCGCGAAGACAAAGATATAGTGAGTGTACAAACCTGCAAGAATGACCACCGAGTAGCCAGCCCAAGCCAGCCAATTCCGGCCTCCTCTATCGAGCAGTCGGACCAGCAGCCACGTCGACAACGCCACGAACAGGCCAGCAAGCGCGTATGGTCGGGCCGTCTGCGCGTGTCGAATCGCCATGGCGCTCGTAGTATAGAGAAAGGCCGCCCACAAGCCGGCGTTCGCGTTACCGCCGCTGAATTGCCTCGCCAGCAGGCCCGTGAACACCGCGCTGCCCAGGTAGCAAAGCCCTGAAAGAGCCCGCAGCGATATCTCGCTCTCACCCCACCACCCCACCCAATAATGAAGTACGACGTAGTAGAGTGGTGGCGCTGAGTCATGGCGCAAGAGTTCCAGCAGTTCGGCCCAGGGCCAGTGGCGAATGATCTCCGCTGAACAAATCTCGTCAAACCACAGTGGGCGCTCGGCCCCAAAAAAGGCAAGGAACAGACCCACCACAGGGATTGAAAACCACCCCAGCCGCCAATTTGTAAGGAATAAAGCTCCTTCTGCCGATAGGAATTTCATACACTGTTGAGTAGCTCTTGAACTCCATTCTGATCGTTTCTTATCACTTTGAGCCTGAGAATGTCCCGAGCGTGATGCGGGCTCAATGGTTTTATCGGCATCTTCCATCGTTCGGTTACAAACCAGAGATCCTGGCGGCAACTCGTACGCTATGGCTGCGTGCTTCGGTACGAAACGAACCCGAAATCGGTGTCCATCGAACACCCGAAGCGTCGATTCTGCGCGGCTGGCTGCACCTTACCAATCTGGCCAACAACCTTTTCAGCATGAATACTCAGGTGATCGATTATGGTCTGTCCTGGTTGCCGTTCGGGATCTGGAAGGCCCGTCAGATTGTACGGGCCCTGCCAATCCGGGCCGTGGTGACCACCCAGCCCTCGATTGTATCGACTCTTGTTGGTATGCATTTGAAGAAAGCGTTCCAACTACCGTGGATCGCTGACTTCCAAGACCCACTGGTTGGCAATCCTAATATCATCCCTCACCCAATTGGCGACCGCTGGCAGCGATGGATTGAGAAGCAAATTTTTCAATATGCCGATCGCCTGATCGCTAATACGGATTCGGGCGCCGCAATGTGGCGGCAGCGCTATCCCGAGCATGCTCATAAGATCACTGTCATCTGGAATGGCTACGATGATGCCGAACCCATACCGCCAGCCAGGCCGCTTACCCGCAGCTATCGCGTACTGTCGCATATCGGGACCATCTACGCCGCTCGTCATCCTTCGGCATTGCTCGAATCGTACGAACGTCTGGTTGCTTCCGGTAAGCTTGACCCGGCTGTTCTGAAGCTCCGTTTCGTCGGAGTCTTCGATTGGGCGGCAATCCCTAATCCGGAACAGGTGCACCGCATGGTCCAGGCGGGTCACCTGGAGCTGGAAAATCAGTACATTCCCCGTCCGGATGCTTTGCGCGAGGCCGCCGAGGCCGATTATCTTCTCGTCCTTGACATGAATGAGTCGAATAGTGATCTGCAGGTACCCTGCAAAATCTATGACTACCTGCGTGCCGGGCGGCCGATCCTTGCGTTCACCCCGGCAAATTCACCGCTTGAGCGAATCATCCAGCGCAGTGGCATCGCACACGAGATTCTGTACAACCGCCTCTGCTCAGCCGATGACGTAGATGCAGCACTCCTTCGGTTGGTAGCTATTCCAGCCACTTCGCGGCAGCCTGACCCCTGGTTTGGGGATACCCACGAAGCCCGCTCACTTTCCCGGATGCTGGCCGGGGAACTCGATCGTCTCGTCTAACGATCCTGAAAGGGTTTCAGCACCATCTCCCGGAGCCGCTGCTGCTCCATGGAGTCCAGTATCCACAACCAGACTGTGGCACCATACACGATTGCGATCAGGGTACCGGCGGCAAATAACCAGAGCCATGATGGCATCGGCAAGTACTGCGAGACCAGCATTCCGAAAGCCGTAACCCCCAGTGCCGCAACCAGTGCCCGCAGGATCTCGACGATGTAAACGGTCCAGCGTTGGCCCATCACGCGGGCAGCATAGATCGGGTAGAAGAGCCCGTAGCGCAGTACGGTGGCCGTGGCGCTGGCTGCCGCCACCCCATACATACCCCATTCCAAATGTCGCGCTAAATAGGTTCCGAATCCCAGGTTTGCCACTCCAATCCCCACCGTGACGATTGCCGGCCACCGAATCTTATCCACCGAAAGCAGCACCGGAGATAGCGGCAAGTGCGCTCCTTCCATAGCTACCGGCAACAGTACCACCACCGCCAACAGCGCCAACGAGGCGAATTTGGTGCCAAGCCAAGTCACCAACAGGGGCTGGCCTAATCCAGCTAGCAGACCAACCGGCAGCGCAATCACTAATCCCAGTAGCCGCACCGCACGCCGGCTCAGTGCCAGCATTGCCGCACGATCTTCGGTCGCGTGCTGAGCGGCAAACGATGGTGCCAGAGCAATCGCCACCTGCAGGCAGACCGTCCGCAGTAGGTTACTCCACTGCTGTATTGCCGCATACAGACCTCCGGCCTCGGCTCCTACAAACAGATTCACCAGAACTAGGTCAACATGCATGGTCAACAGAACCCCGGCCTGATTCAGAAGCAGCCAGCGGCTCGTGCCCGCGATAGCCGGCAGCTTATTCCAATCAAATAGCCGAGGAGAGAGGAACAGCTCGGGCGTCAGCCGGCGCCACACCAACCAGTTTCCAGCCAGCAAAGTCAGCGCCGCCGTGGCGATCCCTGCGGTCACCCAATCCAACTGCGGGCCAATTAACAGAAAAAGAAGAACCACTAGTCCCGTACGGATCGCCAGGCTGATCGTATCGATGACACTACGAAGGTCCAACCGCTGCTTCACCCAGATCGCGGCGTCAAAGCAGGTGGCCATCATCCCGATCAATAAGGCTGCTAGGATTGCCGTCAACAGGCGGACAAAAGCAGCCTCTTTCCCGGCCGGTACTTGAAACCAGCGTGGCGCCAGTGGAACCAGGAACACCCCGGCGAGGGCCAGCAACGCCGTCAGGGTAGCGCCGGCAAAAAAGAAGGTGTTGAACGTGGTATTGGCGGCCGCCCTGTCCCCCCGCGCGTAGTCCATCGTGACATAACGCCCAACGGCGGAACTGATCCCCGTAGTAAGGACACTCAGATAGTTGGTTACCGAATTGGCCAGCGGAATAAGGCCGTATACCTCAACTCCCATGCGGGTGATCACGAACGGCGTGTAAAGGACGCCAATCACCAGACTGAGCGTAAAGTAAGCTAGGTTAGCTATCAGGTTCCGGCTGAAACGGCCAACCGCCAATTCACTCATGTATCTTTCGAAGGTAGGAGAGTTCGCTGGACACTACGTCCAAGAGCTTCTTGCCGGACGCTAGCAACTTTTCTTTCAGTTCCGCCTGGGGCTGTTGCGCGATAACGACATAATCAGACCAGGCGAGCAGTTCGTCCACCGTCTTCACCATCAACCGTTCGATGTGCGGCACAGCAGCAAAAAGAAAGCTCCGGTTCGCTCCGTAAATAGATTCAAGTTTTATGTGCGGATCGAACACTTTCACTTCGCGACCCTTGCCGACCAAATGCTCAATGAGGGCCACCACCGGACTCTCGCGCAAGTCGTCTGTTTCTTCTTTGAACGCTATGCCGAAGATGGCGATTTTGGTCGAAGGGAGATCGAGCACCGCGCGCGAGGCCCGCTCCAAGTGACGCTGATTGCTGCGGAGGATGCTATCGAGCATCGGCAGGTCCTGATGTAATCGCTGAGCCCGGTAGTTGATGGCGCGCAAGTCTTTGGGCAAACAGGAGCCGCCAAAGGCGAAACCGGGACGAAGATAGACCGGGGAGATGTTCAAGCGATGATCCCGGCAGAGGGTCGACATCACTTCGGCCGGCGAGACACCCAACGCCGCGCTCAACGTCCCGATCTCATTAGCAAAGGAGATTTTGACGGCATGGAACGCGTTACACGCATACTTGATCATCTCGGCCGTACGCAGGGAGACGATGCAGGTGTCAAAGCCAAGCGATTCATAAAGGCCAGCAACGCTCTCGGCGGCAGCGCGGTCCCCGCTGCCAGCCACCATCAAGGAAGGCTCGAGGAAGTCACGTAAGGCGACGCCCTCGCGGAGAAATTCGGGATTCGAGACCATTGTGACGGGCAAGCCGCCGAAGTGCGCGGCGTGCATCTGTTCGCCAGTCCCGGGGAACACCGTGCTCCGAATGGCAACCAGCAATGGTTTGGTCCGGCCTACCAGGCATCGAGCGATCTCTGCACACACCCGGTCGAGCTGATCGAGACCGATATTTCCGTATTCGTTAGAAGGCGTTCCCACACAGAGCAACGCGATGTCGGAGGCAGCAAGCGCCGCGGCCACGTCAGTTGTCGCCGATAGGTTCCCATCCGCCACGCATTGACTGATGATCTCCTGTAGACCAGGTTCATAGAATGGGGCCCGGCTCTCTCTGACGCATTGCACCTTAAACTCGTCCCGGTCTACTCCGATCACAGAATGACCGATCGCAGCCAAGCACGCGCTGGTCACGCATCCTACGTACCCCAAACCGAGTACAACCACTCGGGCGGGACGATCCGTCCGTGTTAGCTTATTAAGCACGAACAACAGTATGGCATGGAAGACTCAGAGAAGCCGTCCGGCGAAAGCCTTATTTATGGTGCATCAGCTGCGGGCCGGAGGCAGCGAAAGGCAGATGGCTGAGGTCGCCAAGTCAGTAAACCGCACGAAAATCCAGCCATTTGTCGGGGTATTGCGACCCAACGACTTCCGGCGGACGGAGCTGGACGCAGCACAGGTTCCGGTCCACTGCTTTAATGTTCAATCCTTTGCCAGTCCGAGGATTATTCCTGACTTGTGGCGATTTCGACGGTACTTGCGCACGGAACGAATTGACTTGGTGCATGCTTTTGATACCCCAGGAAATGTATTCGGCGCCTTGGGTGGGCGCTGGGCCGGTGTTCCGGTGGTATTGACCAGTCAGCGAGCACACCGTTCGCTGTCGCCGCCAGGCCAATTGCAGGTGCTTCGCTGGTCCGACCGGTTTGTCGATGGAATTGTCGTGAATTGCGATTACATCCGGCGGCATATGATCGACGATGAATGTGTGCCGGAAGAGCGCATTCACCTCTGCTACAACGGTATTGATACGGCTATGTTTCGCCCATCCGGGGAGACGGCTAGAACAGCATCGCCGGATAGAGTAACCGTGGGAGTGATCTGTGCTTTGCGGCCGGAGAAGGACCTGAATACCCTGCTGACTGGTTTCGCCCTAGCGCGTCGCCAACGGCCGGAAATGCAGTTGCTTGTCGTGGGCAGCGGCGCGGAGTTACCGGCCCTTGAGCAGCAGGCGCGCGAACTGGAGCTAGGGGCGGACTGCACGTTCGTTCCAGACCAACACAACGTAGCAAGCTGGCTGCGGACAATTGATATTTTCGTCCTGCCATCGCGAACCG
>Ga0114980_10000202_pt1 | contig 41456 bp, 35 predicted proteins | sample S_140806_EF_Meta_FD_87018 | JGI IMG/M metagenome (GOLD analysis project Ga0114980, IMG submission 87018) | Freshwater microbial communities from Lake Simoncouche, Canada to study carbon cycling - S_140806_EF_MetaG | ecosystem: Environmental > Aquatic > Freshwater > Lake | place: Lake...
GTATTGAAGATGCCCATGACTTACCTCTCTCCGTTCAAAATCCGAGCTTTGGATCCGTGGCAATCGAGAACTTACGGAAGCGAACCTGCCGTGCCTGATCTACAACTTTCCGAATAATGGAATAGGGTGCTTTGCTGTCTGCGTTAATGACGATAACCGCATCTTCAGGTCGTACAGTTGTCGCTCCTGTTGCCGAGTCGACTGTTAGTGCAGACAGAAGCTCAGATCCCAAAGAGCCATCTTTGCCGATTACCTTTCCCTGATTGACAGTGACTTTCTGTTCCTTAGTGATCGTAATCGTAACCTTCGCTCGTGCCTGAGAATCCTGATTAACGCTATCTGGAAGATCCACACGACTTCCCTTCATGTCAATCACATTAAGCGAAGCCAGAATAAAGAAGACAAGAAGAAAAAACATCGTGTCAATCATCGGGATGATTTCGATTTTTGTCTTCTTTATTTCCCGTCGTCGACGAAACGCCATTTAATTACCTAATCCCCGTCAACGAACAGCAAACTTGCCAATTTTCACTGAGCGTGAGTCATCGATGGCACTGATTACATGTTCGTGAAACGTTGTTTCATCGGGCGCAATAATCACCGTCATCACCGATAAATCCTGCGCCGATGGCTGGCCCCGAAACTGTTTGACTACTGCAGCTAGCAGCTCCTTCGAAATCGATTCATCTGCAGGTATCTTCTTGCCATTGTTGACATACTTGTTGCCATTTGCATCTATTTCAACTTCAAGCTTGACATCCCGGGGATCGCGAACAGGAGTCTTGACCATAGCCGATGGCGGCAGCTCGATGTTGATTCCTCTCAGGTCGATGATATTCAAGGATGCAAGAATAAAGAACACCAGAAGAAAAAACATTGTGTCAATCATCGGGATGATCTCAATTTTAGTACGTTTGGTCTCCCGGGATGCTCGGAAACGCATGGGGTATTAACCTCTGTCCAATTCAGCGGGCAAAAGTGCCGCGGGCCTCAAGAACATTGATCAGCTTGTTTGCAGCTTGTTCTGTCTCTGCAATAATCCGGCTACGGCGTGAGACAAAGTAGTTGTATGCAATAAAGCACACGAGAGCGATTAAGATACCGCCAGCAGTCGCATACAAAGCAGTCCCAACGCTAGGAAGAATTGCTTGCTTTGACTTGTCATCGTTTGCAACCGCATATTTCAAGAAGACCTGAATCATTCCGACAATCGTGCCAAAGAGACCCCACAGCGGTGAGAGCGTGGTGATTGTGTCAAGAATCGCCAGGTTTTTCTCGAGCTGCATAAAGTAATCTTCAGCGGCTTCCTGAACTAGACGCTCAACTTCTCCAACACTCCGGCGCGCATTTGCCAAAACAACACGGGCTACGGCTGCAACAGGGCCATCCGCATCATTTACAGCACGGGTTGCTTCGTTGTCCCGACCCGCTTTGAGGAGGTCAAGGACATCCGCCAGAAGATTAGTCGATATCTCACCGTACTTTTTATAAGCGCCAAGGCGTTCAAAGACCACGGTTACTGTCGCTACGGACATCGCAATCAGTACAATTGCGATAAACCACTCTTCGACTAGAAATTTAACCAGCGGATTGTTCATATAAAAACCCTTCCCAATCGACAAACCCCGCTCGGGTAACTCAAAGTTCCCGGCAGGATTCTAAAACCCTTAGTACTTGGCGGACAGCGTCAATAAAGCACGGCGTCCTTGTTGGAATCGAGTTCCAGCAAATGTACTTCCATAACTCACCAGTGAGTTCGAGTTAAACATGTTCTCAACCGATGCATCGATAGACACCACCCCAAACAACTTATGACCAAAGTGCAATCGGGAATTTACTTCATTCAATGATGTGCGATTGCCACCCTGGAACTGGGATGCCGTCATTCCACTGCCATAAGCGTAGGAAAGACCAAGGCGTGTACCCCCACCAAGCCCCTGTGAAAATCCAGCGACAACCGATGTGCGTTGATCAAACTCAGGCGAATAAGCACCAGTAGTTGCATTGTCAATGCGAACCTTTTGGTTTGACACTGTTACGAAGCCTGTTGTTCCCGAAAGTGCAGTGACATTCCCTGGATTTACTTCGCTGCGTGGATTCAAGGTATAGGTCAGCTCAACTCCATCCGCACGAACCTTACCAAGGGATGTCGTTGTATAACCGACTGCTTGGGCACCCGGAACTATTTGGCGGTAGCCAACGGCATCATTATTGACCTTGACATAAGAGCCTACTTTTAGCGTCTGAGTACCAAACTGCCGCTCGATACTAAAATCAAACTGATCCGTTGTCTGCGGCTTGGTTGGATACGCCAATGGATCCAGATTTGTTTGGCCAATCGCCATGGATCCCTGACCTAAAGCCGGAGTGAAGAGTTGGTTATAGGAGAAGCGCAGTGCTCCAGGCTGGGAAAGACCATAGCCGAACAGCCGAAGGCCAAGCAGCTTGAATGTGCCATCCTTTGGAAGGATATAGAGCGCATTAAAGCGAGGTGAAACCTTTGCACTCGTACGCGCTCCACGCTGAATTGGATTACCGTAAATATTAGGTGTATTCGGGTCAAAGTTTGGCGCTTCACGGGCAAAGAAGTTAGTCTGATCAAAAGACTCTCCGCGAAAGCCCGCGTTCCAACGAAGCGAACCGGTAGTCTTTGCGACCTGATAATAGGCCGCAGCATAATCAGATTTACGATTCGCATAGATTACCGGAATGTGCCCAGTAGAATCTGGCCCAAACCGGGTTGCAAGCTGACCGCCCATGTTACCAAGAGCTGTAATCGCTGCAGCGCTCTGTGGGTTCAGGTACATAGACTCGCCACCACCCATCGACTGTAACGCGATGCCATAGCGCGTTGTGCGACTTCCTGATGGGCTAACAAAGTCTGCTTGAACACCCGTTGAGCGATAGTTCTGGTAGACGCTTGGGAGAAACTCTACAGATGACTGCGCGGGCAAGTTCCCCTGCAGAACCGGTACGGTGCTGTTGGTCGTGCTTTGCGTTTGCTTTGACACTCCAACCGTAAAGGTTGCCGAGCGACCACCACGTTGCAGCTTACGAATCTGCGTCATAAAGAGCTCAGAATTATCACGCTGTGTTACCTCTAGGCCGAGGTCCGCCTGACTTGCACCACCACCAAAGGTATCTAAGACGCCGCCATAGCCAAAGCCAGTTCCATTGAACTTTGCACCAAGCCCTGTGCGGTTCCCGATTCCTGTACTCGCCGATCCGAGGGAGAATGTCGATGAAACTTCCGTGCTGGGGTTCAGGCGGACTTCAACCTTTCCAAAAGCGTTGTTTGATCTACCACCACCATTTGGGGCTGCTCCACCACTTTGCGGGGAAAGAGAAGCATTCCCTGTCGTACGGTTTGAGACACCAATAACATAGCCAAGGTCAGTCCGGGCATTGTTCAGGCGAGGTCGCTGCTTCGACACGGTTACTAGGTTTTCAAATGTACCAAATTCACCGTTTGATGTGCGAACATTCGTCTCCGCAGGTCGCACCGCAGTCCCATATGGAGAGATGGCAGGCGACAGCCCAAGATCAATGATAGCACTGCTGCTGCCACCATGTGCGGCTGCATTTCCACCGGTACGCGCTGTTAACGTATCGATAAAAGCGAGATCAACCCACTGGCCATTGGATCCAACGACACGCGCGGGGAGCTGGAAACCATCTACGTAAAACTGGGCAGGATTTTGCTCACCACGGGAAATAATTCCACCAAGGGAATCCGATGTCAGTCCCGGAATAGAACGTAAGACTTTGTTCAGGCTCTGTGCATTGCCAACACCGAGGGCCGTGCCATGTAGTAACGCCTTATCCCGATAAGTTCGACTCGATGGATCATCAAGGTTGATGCGAACGACTTTGTCATTGACTTCGAATGTCTTGAAACCTTGCTCGACCATCGCTACACGAACTGTCACCGTATCGTTGTCAACGACAGTGACCTTGCCCTTGAATGGCCGATAAACCATACCTTCAACAATTGCTGTGACTGTAAAGACACGTTCACCTGAGACTAGATCCCCAGTGGCGACAACCCCAGTGTCACCCGCTTTGAACTGCAGCTCATCAATTTCGCTTGCAGCAGGCTCTATGCGGATCACAGCACCAGAAACCGCTTTACCCGTTTTTGCATTGACCACATCAAATTTGATTAGCCCATCAGCAAAGGCAGCCCCAGATGGAATCATAAGGGACAGCAATAATGTCGCCGTGCATGCACGCGACAGAACCCTGTTTGCTTTGCTAAAGTGGCGTGGTCGATTCATTCCTGATGATCTCTGGTTTCGCATGTAAGTAACGTCCTTTGCCGGACAGGGCCCATAGGCATCCCGACGGATTCATTGGTGCCCAGTACTAGTATCAGATAGTGTACGAACGCGTGCATTTGATTGTCAAGGGAAACTCACGGTATTCACTGCCACATCTACATCCAAATTCAATATCGGTGACACACCGAATTAACAGTTAGGTGACCTTGAATCACACACATATGGTAGGTTTCGTGATCATTTATGGCGGGATAATAGAAGGTCGCCTCTGAATGTGCGACGGTTCAGCAAACGGTGTGCGTGGTATATACACCTCGTATGAATGAACGGTTACGGACTCAGTCACAGTTGATATTTCCGGTGTTACAGCCGTTATTGAAAGTCATCAACATCCTCACACTTATCGTGATGACCACCGCACTTCTGGAGCCGATAAAACTGTGTCTTACAGTGTGGTTTGGACCGACCGCTGATCAGGGAGCGGGCATCATTGCGATTATCGGAGCCGTGATAATTGCAATCGGCTGTAATCAGCAAGCAGACATCGTCCGCAAAGAGCTGCGCGACTTGTTTCCGTCCCCGGATGCGCCGCAGCGGCGGGGTTTGCACTGGCCTCTGATTGTTGGAGTTTTCTTGATCCTGTTTTCAGTCCTCGCGTCCTCACCGACAATCTCGTACCTATCACTCGTGTGGATGCTCTTTGCTCAGGTTTTCTGGATGGAAGGATTTTTTGTTGCCGGGAAGTACCGGGCCGCATTTGCATTTGCACTGCTAGCAACACCGATCCCGCAGGGAATCTATCGTAACTGGATTGATGCGACATCTCAGCTGGCGGCACTCCTCGCATCGCAGCTTGGAAATGTTGTCGGCACCAAGAGTTTCGTCACTACAAATGGCATCATCGTGAATGAAAACACATTCACAATTTCTTTTCGAGCAGGGGTAAGTCCACATCCAACCCTATGGCTAACCGCCCTCGTTGGAATCACCTGGCTGATCTGGATGAAGAAGACGTTTAAGGAGAGTCTCTTCTGGAGCGTTGTAGCGATTTTGATTGCTTTTTTCATGCACATCGCACGTCTAGTCCTCATAATTGTCGGAGCACGGATCTCCGTGACCATCGGGAACATCATCCTCTTCATCCCATGGTGGTCATCCACGATTCTTTCACTTGGCTTAACTGCCGTTATAAGGAGGATTTGGCGCATCCGTAAAGATCGCCTCAACCGCTTTATCGTAGAAGGTCAGGCAAACCAATGGAAGTAACGGATTTCAAACGCAAGAAAAGCCTGATTGTCGTCCTTGCGCTAGCTACCATTACCGTTCAGGCAGTCGCGATGCGGGTCCGGGCGCACAGCACATTCCGGGTTCAACCCCCACTGAATATTGGGGCATGGGAAGTTAAGAGCATTCCACTGTCCTCAGAGGCGATGTCGGCATTGGGTAATCCTGATGTGGATGGCTGGAACTACCATAACGCATTGGATGAGCTGGTAACCGTACAAGTCATATCGCCGGACACCTTCGATGCCTACCGGAATCCGCCAATTCTGACACGGTTCTTCACTGCCGTTTCCGCGAAGGTGATTCCGTCCAAGTTTGGTGGGATGCAGCAGACAGACTTTGCAGCGCTCGCAGATGCCGAATCTAAGATTTTTATGATGACGTGGGTCCAGCACAAGTCAGGAACATGCAAGGCAGTGAGTAGTTCTGGTGAGCAATCGCTGATAGACCGTCTCAGAATCAACATCGAGACGCTTGTCCAACCAGAACCTTATTGTCTTGTGCGGGTCTACACGGCCGTCCCAAAATGGGATCACGATGGACGACAAGCGCTTCGGACAGTTCGTCGTATTGCTGATGCAATCCAGGCTGCTGGAGGTAAACAACAATGACCCCTTCCAGGTATGTTTTTATATTATCTATGCTGGTATCTGTCACCATTTCGGCGGGCTGCCAAAAGTCTGTAGACTACACAAGTCCAGTCAAGACTAGTATCGAAGACGCGAAGGCGATTTCGGATTGTTCTGCGATGCTGCCTTTGAGAGTCGGGTTTTCCTGGACATTTGCAACAGCAGTCGACCAGCGAACATTCACAGACATTGCAACCGTTCGCGGACCGATCAACATCGGCGGCTCCAAAGCGACGCTTGTGGAGACTAAAAGAAACGGTCAGCTTGTTCTCCGTGAAGGTTATCGCTACGCACAGGGCCAGCTGATGTTGACGGCATTTTCGACATCACAAAAGTCATGGGTTGTTATTGATCCCCCGCTTATCCTCCTGAAGGACGGAGCGACGCTGGGTAATGAGTACAAGTGGAATGGACATTTCCGCATCGATGGAAAGTCCATTGAAGCGTCTGGACTCTCGCGACCGAGCCTGAGGGAATCTGTTCAAACAATGAGTGCAGGCCGCTTTTCCGGTGTCCGGATAGATTCTGGAATATCTGCACCACTTCCAAATGGCGACCACATCAAGTACCAGACAACACGTTGGCTTGCGACAGGTATCGGATTTATTCGTAGGGAATACCTCGACCGCGATGGGCGGCGACAAAGTAATCTGATCAGCTTCAAGATGAAGTAAGAACTATTAACAGCATCGGTCGCACCATAACCGACACATAGTTTACGGACACTATTTCCGTTCATTACGTGGCACCGTAAGTTTTTCGGGCATTGTGTTACACATGCGTCGAAACAATAAACAAAAACCAAACAATCTGCGCTAATATTGTTCGCATGGCAACGTTCAGGAAAGCATTTCGCTTTTTGCAAAGCAATGCGAGTGCGTCACTGATGTTCCTCATTTACATCCTGATGTGGTGGATGCCTCTGCGTCCGATTATCACGCTTGTTTCAGGACGAAATGATATTCCCTTTGGCATCAATGGCCCCCTTGAGTGGATGTCACGCTGGTGGCTCAATGTTGATGCACCGACGCTATTCCAACCCATTGCGTTACTAGGCGCCTGGATGCTGTCTTACCAGCGTTTTGGAATCCTCAGGGCGACGTGGGCACGAACTTGTCGGTCTGCGGCGCGACGCGGTGCGAAGTGGGCAACGTTTTCCTGGATTCCACTTGGAGCACTCCTCGTTACTGGCGGGGTAGCCTTTCTCGGACACATTACGCCTCTCGCCATCACAACCCTTGTATGGCTACCGATTGGTGTCGTGTTTTTCGTCTATGGCCCGAGAGTTATTCGCTCCCTTCATACACCCGTACTCCTGTTGATTGCAGCAACAGCCGTCCCGGATACCATTCCGGAGTTCCTTCAAAACGTCTTTCAGCGCTTCCTCGGCGTGCTTGCCATTCTAATCGGACGCATCCTCGGAGACACGCTGATTTATGACGCGGGTAGTTCCTTCAACGTAGCGGATGACTACATCAGGACGGCTAGCCTGAATGCACCTCTTGCTGCACCTATGAACGGCCTTGCTTTGTTGACATCGACGATTGCCATCGCTGCTATCTGGACGCTGAAGAAGCGGCGGGGGATTGCCTCCACAGCGTTTGCAAAATTGGTGGCCATTACTATTTCCGGCATGTGCATCTTTGCGCACACACTGATTATCGTCATCACCCTCCACAATGGACACAGAGGCTACAGCGTAGCATCCTTGCATAACATTCTGTTGCTGCCGCTGACTGCCGCAAGCTCCATCCTAATCCTGAACAAATGCTTTGCAGGTCACGTGGGGCAACGACTAAGAACATTGGACAGAACCATCGTTCTATGGTTTGTCAGCCTGCCAGATATTCGAAGAAAGAACCCCACCCAACGTCGGACGACATCCCTAAAGGCATCCAAACCTGTACCACCGCTGTTGGGAGTACTTATCCGGATGACACTTTCACCTTTCCGCACTTATTGGCATTTGATGACGCGTATAGATGCAAAGATTGCCAAGTGGGAAAGCGCATCTGCGCGAAACAAGCGGACACGCAGATGATTGGACTGGCGATATTGACAAGGACCGACATGGCATGCCGTTGTTCAAAGCAGCTGTTCGGCAGCCGAGTATCGTGCGTTCCAAACCAAGCTTGTGGAGAAGCATCATGCGGCTAAAGCGTCATAAGAACTACACGGGTGAACGGGGGCGCACCCGCGTCGCGATGATCTTTCTAGTCTTACTCGCAGCGCTGCTCTACCTGACGAGTTACCGGATGGCTGTGGCATCAACATGGCTCCCTACGATGCCGAGGTCACTTGAAGGGATGACGCTTCAGCCCCATATTGTTGACCAGAACACACTGATAATGTTGGGGAATCCTAGGGGGACGGCTGGAGCATATTCTATTTCTGACTCCAGGCCAATCGAAGTCACAATGGTAACCGGTGGGATGTTTGAAAACTATCATGACCCGACTGCCTGCGTAGGACAAGGACAATTTGAGACCATCAGGATTGATTCCGTTGACATTGCAGATGGCCAAGAAAAGGCAACTGTAAGACGCCTGTTTTTTCGACATCGTGAGAACCCGGATATTCGCATGGTGATGTATTACTGGCAGCAGCGCAAGTCGGGCAGTATTGATTACCGTGCTAGGATGGGAAATTTCAGAGACATGCCAGCCCGTGTGGAACATGGCTGGTCAACGTTGTTGAACGCCGACCCGACGGTCATCGTCCGCACTTATGTCTTATTTGATGGCAGCTCAAAAGAGGGCATAGAAGAGGCTAAACTAAAGGGCATTAGTGCCGCTATCGTGGCGCAGCTTCGCTCACGTCAGTGAATGAAACTTCATCCTTGGTAATAGTCGTAGAAGCACCATTTTATGTGATGAATTGCATCTATGGACATTGGATGACACCGCCGAGTATAGGATATAGTTCACTTGATTGATTTCTTTCGTATTGTGGGACGCGAATAGGAATAGGTAATTGATATGCAACAAAAATGGATTCGTACGGTAGGAGCTTTTGCTGTCGCAAGTGCGATCGCAGTCCAGCTGCCAATGCGTGGCGGTTCTGGGGTGGCTTTGGCGGACACTGAATATCCGACAGGCACTGGCGGCGGTATTGCTGAGCAGGTCGCAACCGTCGGCACGGCTGCGGTTGTTGCATATGGTGTTTCAACGACAACAGGCAGCGGCATTGGCAGTGGCTTGTTCGCTGCAGCATCAGCTAAGGGACTAGTTCAACTATTGGCATCCCGGGCAGCCGAGTTTGGCGAACTCCGCCGCTTGATTGACCTTTCAGGTCTTGCAGATGCGCTGGCCGCAATGGATGCACCAGTAACCTTTTTTGCACCGACAAACTCTGCGTTTGCAGTATTACCGGCAGATGATGTGGCTGCGTTGGTTTCCCCACAAAACCGCTCAAAATTAAGCAATGTGCTCCAATACCATATTGTTGAGGGTCGCTATTCGATCTCTCAGCTCAAGGCGTTGCCGGATGGAACCATCCTCAAAACGCTGAGCGGTGATACGGTCACAATTACAAACAAAGATGGCCTCAAGGTCAATGGAAGCACCGTTGGCGAAGATGACATCCCTTTCTCGAGCGGATGGGTTCACCCAATCGGCGGTGCGTTGACTCCACCATCTGCTAACGAAAACAACTAGTCCACGCACGTACGAAAACACCCCTGTGAAGCGCTATGCTTCAAAGGGGTGTTTGTTAATTAGCAGTGAAGCAACAAACCAATCACTACGTTAGCAACATGCCACATGAGGTTGCTGAAGGCGCAATTCTTAGTGACTACCGACCTACATTTGTAACGACTGGTATGGAAACTCCTGCAGCACGCCGCTCACCATCCACGTAGGCGAGTTCGCTGCTGATACCAAGTTCCAAACCCTCTCCAGGCTTGATTGCTACCGAAGGAATCGTCACTTCAAGAATTGCATCGGCTTGCGTGTTAGACCGACGGTTATACGTCCACCGAACAGCCGTCGCTGGAACCGCCTCAATACGTATAATGCGTCCCTGACGATCAATCACCGCCAGCTCGGGGACCAAGAAATCCGTCCCCGGAAAGCTGGAGTCAACCTTCCCAGACGACATCGACGAGGCTTTGACCGCCGCAACATCACCAACTTCCTTGGGATGTTTGAGAATAGCCAGTGACAGACTGTGGGGCATTGACTTAGGCCGCAATAACGGGAAGATGACAATAGCAGGAACAGACATCAGGAAAAATACAATCCCTGTGGATACATACGTCTGTCTGGGTGCGTCTCTGCTATCATCTGCGCCTAGTAACGTCCCCCCAAGCACCGCAACCCAAATTAGCACACTGCTGAGTTCATACGCAGGGGATGCCAATGCAGAAACACATACAGCGCTGAGGAGCCCGCAGGCCGCACGAGACATAACCGTAGCATCCGGATGCAGCACCAGTGCCCGCTTGGCAGCCGAACCCCAAAGCCAGGCCAGAAACAACAGCAACAACAAAAACGCGGGAATACCGAAGTCGACCGTGAACTGCAATGGAAATGAATGTGCGTTGTTAGCAAGCGTCCCACCAGTCATCTTGACCTGCCACGGAGCCTCACCTTGGTGACTGTATAACCCTTGCCTTGTAAGGTATCCTGCCGTACCCGATCCAGTCACAGGAAGATCTGTAATCATCCGATACGCTGCCGTCCACAGCGATGACCTTGCAGCGACTGAACCAAGCTCCCACCAGGCGACCATCCCACCAGCGCGGGATGTCAGCGAGTTCCAGAGTCCACTGCTTGAAAGAACAATCCCTCCACCAGCAATGAGCCAAAGCCAGACACTTCCGATAATGCGCTGAAGCATGGGTTGGTCACTGATGACACCATGCCTTCGGTTTGATAACGCGGCAAGGGCACCGATCACGACACACCCAGAGATTCCCCCCAGCCAACCGGCTCGGCACCGTGCGAATGCCCAAGCAAGGGCAATTACCAGGGTAGCACCGACTGCTAGGGTTTTCTGTACCCCGGATGCTCCACGATGCACTGCAAACGCAACGGAAACGGGCAGAAGGAAGCCCAAAAGGGTTCCAATGGCTTCATGGGTACCAAAAAGGCTTAGCGAGCTTGCGTGAAATGCTGTCCCACGTAGCGTATCCCCAGAAACTCCATATCTGGACAAGTCAATTCCCGCGATAAATAGGGCGATACCACCTACACCAGCGAGAATCATCATACGCTCAGAGCGGGTTCCAGAACAAAAAAGCCCTGCCGATAATGCTGCTCCAGCAGACATCCAGCGAAGCCAACCACCGAAGGCCTGCATCGGAAAACCTGTGCCAAACGATCGTAAAGTAACCCAGCCAAGGAGGCACCCCATCGCAGCAAGTACAGATACTGGGATCGTACGATTGCGCGAAGCAGTCGGCCAGTTAAAGCCAAGAAAGGTAACCCAGCCAACAAACCCTAGGCAAAGTGTAGTGGTGCGAAGCGTCTGGCTAACAGCTGGGATGTCGCCAATCAAATGAATGGCGACCAATGAACATATCCAAAGAACCCTGCTGGAAAATCTTGGAATCAGGACAGAGGGCGTACCAGCACTGCGGGCAGATTTCGATCGCCAGCGCTCATGTTCCCGTTCACGACGTTCCCATGGGTCATTTGTTGACATTTGCGTTACGAGCGCATCTTACTGGGCTGACGGCGGAATCTGTAATCATGAAGGCACTGCTCAATCACAGTCTTCATTTCCAACCGGAAACGGTCGTACCCAAATGTCTCCGCATGGGCCCGAATTCGCTGGGGATTAATATCCATCGTGCTTACCGCTTGCATCGCCGCTGCCACACTGTCAACCGTTGGCTCATCAAAGAACACACCAGTTACACCTTCGACAACGGTTTCAATAGCGCCACCGGCACGGTAAGCGACCACGGGACGCCCAGCGGCCATCGCTTCAATCGGTGCAATACCAAAGTCTTCTTCGCCAGGGAAGAGAAAGCCAATACAGTTACCGAATAGCCCTTCAACTTCACCATCCGGGACGCGGCCAAGAAACTCAACCGTCGGGCCGGCAATTGCTTTGAGGCGCGATTCATCTGGGCCAGACCCAACAACTTTAAGGCGTACACCAAGCTTCGTCGCAGCCTGAACTGCCAAGTCTACGCGCTTATAGCCAAGAAAGCGTGAGACACAGAGCCAATAGTCAAGCGTCGGATTTTCAACGATTTGGATACGATTCGTGTTCACCGGCGGAAAGACAACGACCGAGTTACGACGGTAGAACTTCTCCACACGTGATGCGACATTATCGGAATTACATATGAAAAAGTCGGGACGCTGTGCGGCGAGGTAGTCCCATGCACGGAGGCGATGAATGACCCATGGCATCAGGAGACGCTCAAGCTTGCCAAAACCACCCTCATCCACATACTCACGGTAACGCCACGCGAACCGGCTAGGTGTATGGCAGTACGTTACATGGCATGTGTGTGGATAGGTGATGATGCCTTTTGCGAACGACGAAGTACTCGATATCACGAGATCGTACTCACGTAAGTCCAGCATTTCGAAGGCCATCGGAAAGAGCGTCAAAAACTTCTTGTGATGGCGGTTTGTGCCAGCAAGTGGAAGCTTCTGTAAAAAGGATGTACGGACATCCATCTGCCGGAAAGACTTGAAGGTGTGGTCAGCATCGTAGACGGATGTAAAAATAGGTGCATCTGGCCATATCTCATGAAATGCTTCAACAACGCGCTCTGCGCCGCCTGACTGGGTGAGATAATCGTGGACAATTGCGACCTTCATTGGCTGTGGTTCCATCATTCCCTAATTCCCTCGGTGCAAACCACGCCTATTCATATCCATGTCAATTTTTACATAATAACATTCGTCGGCTCCCATGATATCTGTAGTCAACGAAGCACGTTGGCGTAAACGCTTACACACGCGTGTGCAGTCGCATCCCATGAATAATAACTCGCACGATTGAGTCCATGACAAACAGCAGCTTTACGGTATGCACTATCCATGAGGAGGCGATGCAGCTTATCCACCTGAATGCCTATGTGATCCGGGTTGGCAGTATATTCAGGATTCCCAACAACCTCTGGCAAACTTGCCCGGTCACTCGCAAGGATTGGACAACCGGATGCCATCGCTTCGAGGACTGGCCAGCCAAATCCTTCATAAAGACTTGGAAAATGCAATGCCTTGGCAAAACGGTACACCGCACGGAGATCTGCTTCACTGACACGCCCCAAGTGAAAGACATCTCCTCGGAGCCCAAGACCCTTGATGATATCTTTCTCATCTTCGAAAAAATCTGCACCAACCCGCAGTAAGGCTATATTCGGAATTATCGACTTTAAACGTGCTAGCACCTCGAGAACCACAGGTGTGTTCTTATATCGATTTCTCGTCCCCACCTGCAAAATATACACACGGTTCGCATCCAGGTGGTGGCGTGCGGCAAAGTCTAAATGTTCATCCTCTAGCGAAAGACCATTTGGCGGCAATGCTTGAAAATCCGATTCGAGTCCAATGGGTACGATGCTTATCTGCTCTGGAGAGAAGCCTGCGTGCGTGATGAGGTCATTTCGGGTCGACTGCGAAACACATAGCACTCGGGCGCAGCTACGCATTGCCTCGATACGCTTTAGAAAAGAACGCAAAACCCAAGGTTTATAGGGGACATCTACGATCCCTTTGATGTATAGCAGCGGGATGATATCGAAGCACGTGACAACTGTCCGGTCCGGGTCAACCGCACCAGCAAGCGTTGCATGACTGTGGTCAAGGATATGGTAAACATTTGCTTCAATGTTGCGGACAGCTCTTGGATACTTGACCCAGCGTCCATAGATGCTTGCAAGCCTTTGCTGGGATGCATTCGGTAACCAGGTCATCCAAGGCTCGACTCCAGAGCATTGCAGGACATCCAGATTCCAATCCTCCCCAAGACTATCTGGCAGCCGCTCAAGAAACCCTTTACGGAAGCGGGACATACTCACACTTGGAAATTCATCCACGTTTGGGAGGATGACAAGCTTTGATACAGACCCTCCGGTTGACATCAGCCAGCCACATCCGCGTAGTGTTTCAGATACGCCGCTCCGATGTTTTCCCATGTCAATGGTAACGTACATTGACGGGCGGCATCCCGGCGGGCTGGAAGTAAGTCGATACGCCCCGAGACGTCCTGTAAAGCAGCTGCAAGTTCAGTAACGGACTCAGTGTTATCGATGACAACACCTGCATCTGGACCAACAGCTTCTGCTCCACCTGTGGTTTTAGCTGTAATGACAGGGAGTCCACTGGCAAGCGCTTCGATTAGAACAAGCGCACAGGCTTCATAACGCGATGGAAATACAAAGCAATCGGATGCCCGCATTAATTTTGCTAGATCTGTCCTAAAGTCGAGAAAATGGACACGTTTTGCGATCCCAAGCTCTTCTGCAAGAGCGGGCCAAGGGCTGCCCGCAACCCGTCCTGCAACCGCCAAGTGGACATTTGGAACAGTTCTGAGAGCCTTCAGGACAGTGTCCAGATTTTTTCGCCCCGTACGGATATCTCCAGCAAACAATGCGAGAAAGACGCCATCCGGGAGACCAAGGACCTTACGGTCTTCCTTACCCGGATAAAATTCCGTAGGGTCAACGCCATTTAGGACGACGCCAACCTTGCTCTCAGGGATACCGCAGAGTGTTGTCAGCTCGTTTCGAATCGTCGAGGATGCTCCTATCACCCGGCGGGCATCCCGGAATGCCTTGCGTTCTCCCCATGCATTAAGTGTTGTATAAAGTCGTTGATACAGGGCATATGGCCCCGTTGTCATCCGACTTGGGTGCATGCTGTGGCGAAGCCAAGCCGTGTGGACAAACTGGGCAGTGTTGATGTGGTGCGCACCATCGAATGTCCACCCATAACCATGAATCACATCGTAACTGGCATGCTTCCCCTTCAGCTGTCGGTTGGCGGTGGCAATAGACTGCACCCCATACGCAAGGTCATTTGAACGGGTTTTCGGCTGAACGGGAATCCAAGTCGCACCAGCCTCCAGAATGTCCTGATCAACTTGATCAGCATACAAATCCACGCTGTTCCCAGACCTGAGTGCGGCAAGGGATATTTCGCGGTTGGCTCGGCCCTGGCCATCCCCTTTCCGCGCATAGCGAGACACAATAGCAATTCGCATCAGTGGGAGAGCCCCGTCCGGCCAAAAGGTCGGAACCTCTCGGGCAAAAGGGATAAAACCCGACTTACGATCTTGCCCGAGACGAGTGCTGGAGCATCCTGCTCCAGGAGCTTATCCATGATTCCAAAGCAAGTCCAAATGAGGATGCTCGGTGCATAATAGCCACCTTGGAGCCAGTTACCAAAGGTCACAACAGCGATGGCAATCCACTCCAGCGACGAAGATGCACGTCTTACATCCCAGAGTTTGATGATGACCCAAGACATCCGTCCCATGAGAACCATATAGAGAATGCCACCCACAAATCCGGTACTCACGATGATGTTTGTAAAATCGAGTTCCGTTGAAAAGGTTCCATCCTCACTGTCCGTTCCACCCTGACTAAAGCGTCGGCCAGCGATGGTGGTGGAGCCAAGTCCCTGTCCAATCGGGTTTCGGATTCCACTTGTAAAGCCGATTTCGACAAGACCAGCGTGCTTTACTGCGGTTGAGCGCTCAGATCCGAGTGGATCTGTTAGTCCTTCCACTTGGTGATCAACAAAGATCGCAGCATTTCGGTCTAAGACCAGCGAGCGTGTCTGGTTCAGACCAATGAGCAACCCAGCAACTCCGATAGCAACTCCAAGGATGATACGTGGTATTCGGGTGGCAGCACGTTTATCAAGAAAGCTCCAAGAGATAATGCACCCGGCGAGCAGCATAACAACCCCTGCGCGTGATGACGACAGAAAAATTGTCCCGGAGATGAACAGAAACGGAAGCGCATAGAGGTACTTTCGCTGGAGAAAACGCGCCCACGCCACCATCGCCCCCATTGACATTAAGGTGACGTACTCTCCAAACGAAAGGGATGCGCCAAACACACGAACAACATCATTGGTCAAGAACTGCTTGTACTTCGAAACCACCATCCAGTAACGCTCAACATTTGACATTTCACCAAATTGCTGCCTAAGCCCAACCATAGCGGCGATAATCGATGTAATAAGTAGAACCGTTCCAATGCTTGCAAGCGTCTGCTTACCCCCATGGTGCCTTCCTACAAAGAACCAAAGCAACGGTCCAATATAAAACAATGCCCCACCAAGTCCGACCAGAATGCCGCCCTGACTTGGGTTGAAAATTTGCAAGATCATCACGACGAGCAGAGCAATGGCGAGTTTGGTGGTTGTGTTCTTTACGGAGATCCAGCGGTTACTGGCGATTCGAATGAACAACAGGGTTCCAACTGCGGCTCCGATAAGGGTTAACGGTTCGTTGGACTGATAACCAATACTTGGAATCAGTTCACGTCGTAATAGACCCAAAAAGGGAAGAAATCCTGCCAGGATCGAAAATCCTACCATTGGGTATTGAACGATGCTTCCGCCAATAACTGCCGCAATCATCAACGCAATCATGATGCGCAACGGTTCGGATAACGTTCCTGCGCTTGGCTCATCAATGCCATAGAGGCCCAAAGTAAATGGAAGCAGGAGCATGAAAGCACAACCTGCAGCTCCAGAATAGTTGAGCAGCAGGTAACGAAGCCTTGATGTAAGCTGTAGTAGCACGCCCTACCTGAACAGTCGCAGCAAACCGGTGACGGTTGTCACAGCCCAGAGTGCATCCTGCAGCCCAAAGCGCTTTTTGTTACTCTTGGGCTCGACAAAGATACTGTCATCCGGCTTTACTGCAACATCTTTAGTCAAGTCTCCCTTTAGCATCGATGCTACGTTATGTGTCGTCGTCTCATCTTTGCCATCGGTCAACTTACGTGTCAAACGGACATTCTTCAGGTCTGCATTTTGCGCCGGTAATCCAGCAATCGAAAGTGCCTGAAAAAGCGTCAACGACCGGTCATCAGGATAAATAATCTCCCCAGTCTTTTGTGTCGCTCCATTGGTGCGAAAGACCTTTTTGTTAAGTGGGATGACAAGGACATCACCTGCTTCAAGCTTGACTCCGCTCTTGACAAATCCTGTTTCGAGGATTCCGCGGAGATCAACCTTTATTGTCTGTCCCTTACGAACAATACTTGCCTCGGAGAGCGCGGCTGCGGGAGTTACTCCACCAGCTGCATTTAGCACAGCGAGAATGGACCCATCACGTGGAATCACAACACTGCTCTGCGAACGAACCTCACCGACCACGCGGACCATTGTTTCACTTGGGTCGGCTTCATCTATGATGATGTTGTCGCCGCTTTCAAGCGTAATATTTTGTTTGATATCACCCGTGTAAAGCTTGGCAACATCCACTGGTAACGGACCATTCGGACGATAGACCACAAGCTTATAAAATTCATAACGGTCTGTCGGGAGCCCGCCAGCCAGCGCTAGGACATCAAGTAGTCGCATCCCGTCACGAAGTTCAACCTTGCCAGCATTACGGACATCCCCATAGATATTGACCGTCATCGGCTCGCGGGCAGCCACAGAAACGGACACAACTGGACTGACGAGCTGCTTGGCATCAACAAGCTGCTTGGTAACAAGCTTGCCGATCTCAGAAACAGTTTTGCCCGATACAGCAATCGGCCCGAAGAAATAGCTGATTGTGTTGTCATTTTGGACACGGGTTCCTGCAAGTGAGAACTCCGGATGGTTCAACACCTGAATAGAGATCGTGTCTCCAACCTTGACTTTGTAGTCAGATGCAACCGTAGCTACTGGAGCTTGGGCGTGCACTGCCGGCAATGTGATGCCTCCCAGCGCAACAAAACAGGTCATCGTAACCAATGATTTTTTCACTTGCATCACTTTGTATCCGTACCCGATGATTCGACAGCTGCAGGTTCAGGGGTTGCTTCGACAGCCTTGCCCGGAGTGTCTACATTGCCAGGAATGTAATACTTGCCGTAGCCGTAGCCATAGCCGTAACCGTAGTAGTAGTAGTATCCGCCACCCGGGCTTGATATACGGTTAAGGACGGTTCCAAGCACCGATGTACCCGCACGCTGTAGGAGTTCTATAGAGCGCCGGATATTGGCTTTCTTCGTATCACCAAAGGCTACGACGAGGAGAACACCATCCACACGCGCGGAGAGAACGATTGAATCCGCAACGAGCAGCGTGGGAGGGGTATCGAAGAGCACTATGTCGGCTCGCTCTTTAAGCTGCTCAACCACACGCTCCATCGCAGAGCTTCCGAGAAGCTCAGCAGGGTTAGGTGGAGGCGAGCCAGCTGGAACAATCCAGACATTTTCCACATTGGTCGGTTGCATCACATCATCCAATGTATGCGAGTCAACCAGCACATCCGTGAGGCCAGGGTTGGATTCAACCTTGAAGAGCTTATGCTGACTTGGACGCCGAAGGTCGGCATCCACAATCACAACACGCTTACCATCGAGAGCAAGGGCCATCGCGAGGTTTGCAGCCGTAGTTGATTTCCCTTCAGAGGGCACCGAGGATGTAATCAGCAAGGTTCTTAGTTCATTACCAACCGCAGCAAAGTTCAGGTTGGTACGCAGACTTCGATAGGACTCCATGAGGGGGGAGAAACTCGAAATATCGCGAATGAGACGAAGCCCCTCTTCCTCCACCATCGGCACGTGGCCAAGGCTCGGGAGGCGTAGAACACGCTCAGCTTCTTCCGGGCTGTTGATACGGTCATCTAAGAGCTCAAGGAGAAGCGCAATGGCAAAGCCAAGAACTATACCGATAACGGCCGCAAGAACAATGTTCTGTTGTTTCTTCGGGCGAATCGGGATGGTTGGAAGTAGTGCACGTTCGATCGGCTGGATATTGGTGCTGATGGTTTTGAGTCGCAGCTCGATGTTCTGTGCCTGATCGGACCAATACTTGGCGCGTTCCTGACTCGATTTGATGCGAGATTCGAGGCGCTGATAATAGTTTTCCCACAGCGGGAACTGGTTCAAGCGTGCATCGGCAGTCTTCAACGATGTTGCAATTCCGGCGGCGCGTGTCGCAGCCGCGGATGCATCGATTTCAAGCTGAATAATACGCTCGTTCAACGTTGCGTAGGCAGGATTAAAGCGCGCGGTCCGGATTGGCGTCGACTTACGGTACTTCACCAAGCGTATCCGAAGCTCAGCCAGCTCTTTTGTCTTCACAACAATAGCATCCGCACTTGGGCCAAGGGTTGTCCCGAGCGATGTCAGTTGCGTTTCAAGCTCATCGATTTTGACCTGGAAGGACTGAACGGTAGGGTCTGCATCGGCGGACGGAATGTCACTCCGAGTCGTCGGAATTGACTTTAGGCGCTCACGACTGCTTTCGATTTTACGCTGGGCTTCAATGGATCCTGCGCGAGCGGTGTTGTACGCAATCTGCAGATCGGTTACGACCTGTTGCTGGGCTTCACGGTTACTCTGAAGATCAGGAAGGTTTTTATCCTTCTTGAGCGTCTGAAGTTCTGTCAATGCAAGCATCGCGTCATCGTTGTTGATTTTCGACTGGTCTGAAGCAAACTGACTGGCCTGCCGAAGGCTTGACTCGCCCTTAGTCTTTACATTTTCAGTATAAACATCCACCAGTGTGTTCGCGGTATCCCGCACAAGACTGGGGTTATCTCCCTCAACGGTGACTTCGATAATAGATGTATTTTCAACGACATCGACAGTTACCAAAGGAAGGTTTTTGGCGCTTAGTCTGCGGCCAACTTCGTCTTTGATTTCCGACCGTTGAATCATCTCAACCTGGGTCAGTGGGGAATATTGCTGGCTGAGCTGAAAAAGTGCAGCAAGCGGATCGGTGCTGACATTGTTTATGACATAGGATGGCGGCGACACGAGGAGACGTGCGACGGCTCTGTATGTTGGGGCCTGAACCATTGTGATCAGTACGCCGACCACCAGAACAAAAGCAAAGACCTGAAAAATGACCAGCCTGCGTCGGCGGAACATGTCACCATATTCCTGCAACGACAGCGATTGGCCGGTTTCGTTTACGCTTTCAACTCTCTCTTGCATGTAGCCCCTCGGGCGACATGGATACTCCCCAGCATCAGTACGCCCCTTCCGCTTTCAGTACTGCAGGTATTACACGCAATAACACCCAACAGTCAAGCAGAATAGAACGGTGACGTAGATATTCCAAGTCCAAGTCAACCCATTCCGAAAAAGTGAGTCTACTACGTCCTGTCACTTCGCGTAAGCACAAGAGGCCCGGTTTGCCTTGTAAACGCGATTTTTGCAGTGTGGAATATGCATCAACTTCTTTTGGAAGATGGGGCCGCGGCCCGACTAAAGTCATTGTCCCAGAGAGAACCAGCCACAGCTGTGGGAGCTCATCAATGGAAAGTCGGCGGATTGCACGGCCAACCCGGGTCACGCGAGGGTCGTTTGCCATTTTAAAAATGACATCCCCAGCTTCATTTTGCGAAGAAAGTTGTTCCTTAATCGCATCCGCGTCACGCCGCATGCTCCGGAACTTCGTGAACAGAAACTCCCGTCCATGCTGACCAACACGCATCTGGCGGTAAAAAACAGGGGTACCGTCTTCAATCGCGATGAACATCGCAACGCATGCCATCACCGGCGAGAGCAGAATCAACGCAACAGACGAGACCACGATGTCCAGAATACGCTTAATGGCCTCATCAAAGGCATTAAGAGGGCGTACGGACCCCAGCTCACCGGCACAACACTTAGAAATGACAGTGGGTAACTTTACAGACATGGCACATCGGACACTTTTTCGGGCAATTCCACTTGAAACAGTCAAATTTTCAATCATTAGTGCATTTCCACGCATTACCGCCCACACAGTTTGTTTGGACGTCGAAAGTTCCCGTTGAAAGTCATCCAGCAGTAGCTACTGAATGTGTATCACCGAGATTCTAACATAATGATATTCGGTAAATGTTTCCCCAATCTGAAGTGGAATAATCATGCAGTCGGCTATACTTCGTGGGTGATTATGCATAAAGATGCGTCTCCAGCATCCCACATTCCTTGCAATACCGGGGCAGCTTTCTGCGAACGCCTCGCGGCCACTCCCGAGCGGCTACCAGATATCAGTGAGCATGCAGATAATTCCATCAAAATCCTCCTGCTTGCGACGCTCCGTGTGCACCACCATCTAACATCGGTACCGGCCAGTGTTTGCAAAACGATTGGAGGATTAGAGGCCGTGCGCTTCGATATCAGGCAACGTGGTTGCATCTACCTAGTGTGGAATCCGACAGCAAATGTCGCGGTGGGTGGAATCATCCCGGCGTTTCCAGAGCTCACACTCGCGCCGCATGAAGGCCGTATTCTAGCGACAGATGAGCCAATAGGCCCTAGTGAGTCCCTCCTAAGTGCCTACTCGGGTCTCGTAAAGTCAACCGCCACAATTATAAATGCAGATATCCGGCCCGACCCATACGCAGGGGCATGTGTCGTTATCGGAGGCCGAGCGGGCGATACCCACGATGTAGTCATGTTTCACCGTGCAGGTGGCGAAGCACTAACCATCACGATTGACAACATCCCTACCATTCACCCAATCGCTGACAACATTGTTATTGCGGTACCCGATCATCTCCGGCGCTATATGGTCACTGCGAGCGGCATCACTGCAGGCTCATATTTTGTTAATACTTCTGGTGAAATCTCCACTTGGATGAACACTGAAATCACGGCAACGGGTGAGCTCACCGGCCATTTGGAACCATTGCCTCTCGATGTCATCGTCAACAACTACCCAGCCCAGCGCAACGATGACATAACACTTGTGGCTGGCACAAACAGTATCCGAGCCCGCTATGCGGGTACGACACCACCTGAAAACACACTTTTCCTCCCCGATGCTGCATGTTGGTGCGGGGAGCTTGCCCCTTGGAGGATTGAATCCGCTTGAGTCATTACCGTCAACCAGCACCGCACATCACACAGGCAGTCCTCGCACCCGCAAACCCAACCATCTCATTCTCACCCGACAGAAAACACTTTCTGGCAATCGAACATCCAAGTCATCCAGCCTTGGAATCCCTGTCAAAGCCATTCCTAAAGCTTGCGGGCTCACGCTGGGACCCGACGCGCCCCGGCTACCAAACCACACTCCACGGATCAGAAATCCGCCTTACAAATGTCGCAACCGGCCAGACGCGAACCGTTACTGACCTGCCAGAAGATATCCGCATCGATGGTGTCAACTGGAGCCCGGACAGCCGCTGGTTGTCTGTTACGGCGGACATGGCTAGCGGTGGCATCGGACTCTATGTCATTGATGTCGAAACTCTGGTTTCCCGCGAGGTCACAGGCCTGCTTCTCAAGGATTCCCTTGCGGCAACAACACAGTGGCTCCGCGACAGCTCGGCAATCTACGCAACAGCCGTTCCAGACGACCAACCTCCGTTCCCGCAGCCGACCGCAACGCCGGATGGCCCCAATATTCAGGAAAGCCACGACAAACGCACGCGCACGGCCACCTATCAGGATTTGCTGACATCCCCACACGATGAAGCCTGCTTCGCGCACATCATCACCTGCCAGCTGGTTCGGATTGCCATGGAAGACCTTGCCATTGAACGTATTGGCGAACCTGTCCTATTGGGTAGCTTTCGGCAATCCCCGGATGGCAACTTCCTACTGGTGACAGTCCTCCGGCAGCCATTCTCGTATCGTGTCCCTGCGCACCTTTTTGCACGCTCTGTGCAGATTTGGTCATCGACAGGTAATGTCATGCAAACGATTTGTGACATTCCGATGATGGATGAGATTCCACCACAGGGGGTGCCGGTGGGTCCGCGTGGCATCCAGTGGATACGCCTGATGCCTGCAACGCTTCTCTGGACAGAAGCTCTGGATGGTGGTGACCCGAAAGCGGAAGTTCCACACAGAGACCGCCTAATGCTAAGCGATATCAGCACGCCCAATATCGACGAACCACGCGAAATCGTGCGATTACAACACCGCTTCGCAGATATCGACTGGCTGCCACGCACTGGTGATGTGATCCTGACGGAATACGATCGCGACCGCCGCTGGAGATCCAGCTGGCGGACATCCCTCTTCGATGCAACCAATCGCGAAGAGCTGTGGAGCCTTTCGGTGAATGATGCGTACAACGACCCGGGCGACTTGGTCTACGAGACCCTCCCGGATGGCACCAGCGTTGTTCGCGAGCGGGATGGCATCTGGTTCCTCACGGGACGAGGCGCAACTGCAGAAGGCGACCGGCCGTTTCTGACCGCCTTTCACCCCGGGGATGGTATTTCTGTTGAAGTACACCGCTGCGGTACAGATGCATTTGAAACCTTTGTTGGCTTCAGTCACGAAGAGGACTTGATTCTGTCACGGCAGGATCCGGCAACCCCTCCTAACCTCTGGCTCAATGGCCGAAATCTGACGGGTTTTGTCGATCCGCACCCCGAGCTTACTGGGATGCACCGCGAACTGGTTCGCTACAAGCGCTCAGATGGCGTCCAGCTGACAGGAACGCTGTTTCTGCCTCCGGGACATGATCCAAAGCGTGATGGTCCTCTTCCAACACTTTTCTGGGCCTACCCTGAAGAATATTCGGACCCGGCCACTGCTGGACAGGTTCGTGGCTCAGACCGCGTCTTCACACGCCTCGCAGGAACAAGCCCTGTATGGTTTGCAGCGGCTGGATGGGCAGTGTTAGCTGACGCATCCGTTCCTGTGATTGGCGACCCAGACACGATGAATGACACATTTGCGGAGCAAATTGTGGATGCAGCAAAGAGCGCTGTGGACATGCTTGTCTCAAGGGGTATTTCAGACCCACACCGCATTGTGTGTGGTGGACATTCCTACGGTGCGTTCATGACCGCAAACTTGCTCGCACATGCGCCAGGTCTCTTTTCGGCGGGCATCGCACGCTCGGGTGCTTACAACCGCACGCTGACACCGTTTGGATTCCAGTCTGAAAGGCGTACGTATTGGGAGGCGCAAGAGATTTATCACCGCCTCTCGCCGTTTACGTATGCAGATAAGATCACGGATCCAATCCTGCTCATCCACGGCGCAGCTGACAATAACCCGGGGACCCATACACAGCAATCTGAACGCTTCTATCAAGCCTTAGCAGCCCACGGAGCAACGGTAAAGCTGGTTCTTCTGCCGCACGAGTCACATGGATACAGGGCAGCAGAGTCTATTCTGCACACACTTGCAGAAATGCTGGACTGGGCGAACACGTGGAGCGACAAGCGGCTTGCTGACCGCAAGTGGTCTCCTGTACGTGGTAAGGTTAATACATAATGTCCCTCGATTCTACTGGTGTGGCATCCGTTGAAAACCTCACCGTTCGCTATGGTACGAAGACGATTTTGTCGGATTTCTCCTTGGTCATCCCAGATGGCTGTACAGGTTTACTTGGGCCAAACGGTGCTGGTAAAACAACCCTCCTCAAAACACTTTTAGGCTTTGTAAGTCCCGCTGGTGGACGCGGGCAGGTGCTTGGCCTTGATGTCGCGACACAAGGGATGCTCATCCGGCAGAAGATTGGTCTGATGCCCGAGCAGGACTGCCATATTCCAGGCATGAATGCCGTCACATTTGTTGCTTATGCAGGTGAGCTGGCCGGGATGCCAGCATCTCAGGCCATGCGCCGAGCACACGAAGTCCTCGAATACTGCGGCCTCGGTGAAGCCCGCTACCGCAACGTGGAAACCTACTCCACGGGTATGAAGCAACGTATCAAGCTTGCGCAGGCACTTGTACATGGACCAAAGCTGCTCTTTCTGGATGAACCGACCAACGGCTTGGATCCAGAAGGCCGTGACCAGATGCTTGAGCTGATTCGTGATGTCAGCCATGGCAAGGGACTCTCGGTTGTCGTGTCAAGTCACCTCCTCCCCGATATCGAACGAACCTGTGACTCAGTCCTCGTGCTCCGTCGCGGTGAGCTGATTCTCTCGGGGCCCATAGATGCATTGCGCAGCACAACTGGCTGCACCGTGGATGTCGAGCTTGCAGAACGCTCAGCGGCGTTCGGTGATTCGATTACCGCGCTGGGTGGCACCGTTGGTGAGATAAAAGGCAACCGGGTGCGCGTCGCATTTGAAGATGGCACCAAAGGATTTGGAACGCTGGTCTTCCGAGCAGCAAAGCTCTCTGGAGCCCAGGTCCGCGGGTTTGCTCCTGCGCAACGGAGCCTTGAGGATGTCTTTATGGAGGCGATCGACCAATGAGTCAGCCCAATGTGCAGGAACCGACGGTCAACAGCCCAATTGCAGACCTCACCTACCGCAACTATGATGGCCCTATCACAAGCCATACCTTTCGCTGGTGGGTTGTCGCGCTCTCTGTTTTGCGCACAAATTTGAAAAAGCCTGGTTTCTGGATCAATGGCGGCCTCATCGTTCTGATCTTTCTTTTCCAAGCCCTTCTGTTTTTCTTCTCGAACAATGTCGCAGCCCGGATCGGCGGCGGAGCTGGTGGTGGTGTCGGAGATGCTCCTCAAAAGCTGATGTCCTATGGCACGACTGCTTACCAGGCTATTTCCGCTACCAGCCTCCTCGTTACAATTGCCGCACTGATTGTTGGCAGCGGAAGCATCGCCGCCGATAACCGCGCAAATGCACTGCTTGTCTACCTCTCAAAGCCCATCACGAAGGGAGACTACCTCCTCGGCAAATGGATGGGAGTCTTCATGTTGCTGGCAGCCTTGGTCGTCCTGCCGACAATCCTCCTTTGGGTGTTCTATGCAACCACCTACGCGGATGAAGGCTTTTTCAAGCAAGAGCCCTGGCTCTGGGCAAAGCTACTTGGGGCATCCCTGATTAGCCCAGTGCTCAACACCAGCCTGATGATTGGCTTCTCTGCGTGTACAAAAAATGCTCGCCTTGCTGGGTCGTTGTTCGCAGCATTCACATTCATTTTGCTGACAGTCTCAAATACGGCTGGCTTCCTAATGTTCCGAAACGCAACCCTTGACCAGGACCTCGGGGCTGGTAAATCAGTCGTAAGACGGGCGATCACGGTGCAACATGTCTCGGTGCGCGGCGTCGCGGATGGACTCTCAATGGAGTTACTCGATGTTGACCCTAAAAAGGTGATGGCTGGTGGCCCGAAAAAGCTGCGTAAGCGGTTGCAGGCACCCTATCCATTACCACTGGTAGGCATTGGGCTTCTGATGATAATCCTGCCCATTGGCATCGCACGAGCTAAAATCCGCGCAGTGGAGGTCGTATCAGGATGAACGTCGATAACACCATCCACTTCGAACACGTCTCACGCTGGTATGGCCAGGTCATTGGCCTCAATGATGTGTCCTTTACCATTCCTAAGGGACTTACGGCTCTCCTCGGGCCAAATGGTGCTGGGAAATCAACGATGCTTAAGCTGGTGACAGGCCAGATCAAACCGACAACAGGTGGCATTGCCGTCCTCGGTGAGCAACCATTTTCCAATCCACGCGTTGCACGCAGCCTTGGCTACTGTCCAGAAATCGATAACTTCTACGAAGACATGACGGGGCGGCAGTTTGTCGAGCTCATGGCAACCCTCAGTGGCTACAAGGGCCAGGACAAAACCCAACGGGTACAAAACAGCATCGACCGTGTTGGGATGTCCGATCGCTGTGACCGAAAGCTTGGTGGCTATTCCAAGGGAATGCGCCAGCGTATAAAGGTTGCACAAGCGATTGTGCACGATCCAAAGGTCCTCGTGCTGGATGAACCTCTCAATGGTCTTGACCCCCTTGGTCGGCGCGACATGGTCAACCTGTACCAGCAGTTTGCCGAAGAAGGGATGTGCGTGCTGATCAGCAGCCATATCCTCTATGAGGTTGAGCAGATTACAGACCGTATTCTCGTCATGTACAAAGGGCGGCTCCTCGCGCAGGGTGGAATTCGAGACATTCGGAAACAGATTGACTCACACCCGCACCGCATAACGCTAACCACTGATAATCCGCGCAAGCTCGCCGGTGCATTGCTGCTGGATGACACAGTCATCAGTGCCCGGATGCCACAGAACAACAACCGCGTGGTGGAAGTTGAGACAGCGCAACCGGAAAAGTTCTACAGTAACCTGGCCGACATCATTTTGGATGGTGGCTTCGAGGTCGACGTCTTCCAGGCACCTGACAACAATTTGGAAGCGGTTTTCCGCTATCTGGTGAGCGCATGACAGCCGATTTTCGCCTCTTTCTTAATGCGCTCAAGGATGTCTTGAGCAGCCGCCGTATTTTTATCGCGCTATTCCTGATGGTCCTCCCGGCCATCATCGGACTCATTTGGAAATCCGCTGCTGGTGAACGCTTCGAAGCGCTGGAGTCCTATAACACGCTTGCAGCGGGATTGGTCTTCGGATTTATCCTGACGATTCTGTCTGTTATCTACGGCACAGGTGTTCTGAGCCAAGAGCTCGAAGGCAGAACCATCGTCTACTTGCTCACACGCCCGATTCCCCGGTGGAGGATTCTGCTAGCAAAATACCTCGGGGCATGGTTAGCCATCACCGTAACTGTGAGCATCAGTGAAGTGCTGCTTGCGCTGGCGATGTTTGGGACAAAGCTTTCGGGTGTCCCTTTGATGAGTGACATCAAGATCATCCCACTTGGAGCTGCAGCATACGGAGCACTCTTTCTCTTGCTCGCGACCCTCCTCAGCAAGCCTCTCTCCTACGGACTGTTGTTCGCCTTTGGCTGGGAGAGCTGGGTACCATCCCTGCCCGGTGGCTTTAGCCGCTGGTCGATCATGGCCTATCTCCGCACACTAGCACCACACCTACAGGAAACGGCCGAATCAACGACGGCCACCGGCGGAGGGGGTGGAGGCGGTGACATCTCCGAAATCCTGATGGCATTCAACCCGGTTTCCATCCCAACGATTACCGCATGGTTTGCGATTCCAATCATCACGCTGGTGTGTCTAGGACTCAGCTTGTACTTTTTCAGTGTCCGTGAGTACAGCCCGAAGGAAGAAGCCAGCTAAGTTCAGTCAACCTTTCAAAAACCAAAACCCCGGCATTCTCAAAATGCCGGGGTTGTTTTTTGCTATCGACAGGCAATTAGCCAATACAAATGAGCTGTGTCATCGTACGGTGGTACAGTTTGCCATCCACTGGCGTTGGTGTGTTCAGACTCCATGTCCCTCCGACAGGCCCGAGATCGTTCACTCCAAGAATTGCCCGCTCATCAAGGGTACGCACATTCCCATTGAGGACATACGTTGTGCCATTCATCATCGTCCAATAGATTGCGCCACCTGCAACCACCGGGCTGCCGATAAAACACCAGTACCAGCCATCTCGCTTGGAACGCGTATCGGATGCGACATCAATGCCGCGGCTGTTGATCGTCTTGGCTTCGACATTCGTGCCGTAGATGCCGGGAGCCGTTGGCAGCTCGAGGTACTCGCTCGCGCCAGTCTTCGTGTTGACACGCCCGACGGAATACAGAGGACCTACAGGACCACCACCGTATTCAGCACGTATCGAACTGAAGCAGAGGAACCAGTGCCATTCACCGACCACGATGTTTGAGAACCAGGCTGGGAAGACGCGGAAGCCCTTTGCCTTGATATTCACATTTTGCTCAGTCACATACCGCTTGGATCCATTGTCGTAGCTTCGGACTGTGGCGTTTTCACCAAGCTTGTGAACGGCTATTTCCTTTCCCGTTCGGCTGTCGAGAACACGGTGTGTGCCTGTGTCTTCATCGAACCAGTATGCACGGTCACGGTTCCAGTGCATGTTGTAGAGCGCCTTGCCCGGTATGTCTGCTTTCCACAGAGTCTTTCCTTCGGAGCCCTTTGCGAGGGACACGAGGGAGAGACCGCTTGGACCTTCCGGGACATCGTGGTGGCCGCCTCGGCCTATCATCACCGCCGGCTGCCCAGTATGCGTCTTGCCAAGCACAGGGGTGTTGTAGTGGGTCAAGCCATCATCGGAGACCCAGAGCGTCTTACCCGTTTTGGCATCGATTCCACGGAGGTGGTTCCAGGCATCCGCTTGGCGGCGTGGATCACGCAAATCACGCGGCTCTACGGAGACCAGTGTGTTTCCATGAAGGATGGGTTCATATTGCTTGTTGAAAGGCCGCCCCGTCGTCGGCTCCCAGGTACGACGCCAGACAACGCTACCATCCGACGTACAGCAAACAATGTGCCCGCTCGAGTTGGTAAACCAGACATGCGTGCCAGTGGTGACCGGAGTCGGTGTACTGGAGTCCGAAAATCCATATGCATACGGGCTCTCTTCCTTCGCAGGGAGATCAACGGACCATAGAATCTCACCAGTGCTCGCATCCGCTGCATGCCCCACAACATTTCCGCCGTCCTTGCGGGAACGGGCATTTCTCAGCGGCTCCATGGTGGTGAAGTAGAGGCGGTCACCAAATTTGGCGATGCCAGATTGCCCTGTTTCAGGAAGGTCTGCTTTGAACAGAATATTGCGATTTCCAGCAACACTCCAGCGATGTGGAGCGCGCTCCTTTGTCGTGTAGCTTCCATCCGGTCCACCAGCTTGCGGCCACTCTGCCATGTTTGAGACTCCTTCGTCACAGCGATTGATGTGCTCATAATAGCCGACGATGGATGACCTTTCGACTCAAGCTGCAAATGCAAAATGCGGCTCCCTTGTTCGGAGCCGCATTACAGCCTGAAAATGACCAAGACGTTGAAACTAGAAGCGGATGGACTTGACCAGCTCAAGCGGCTGCCCCTTACCAAATGCGACATCCAGACCAAAGAGTCCAAGCCCATAGGTAGAGCCACGGCTGCTCGAATACCCTGCACGCAGCGCAAGCGGTCCGAGGCGCTGCTCCGCGCCGAGGCGGATGTCCTGGCGTCCGAAGAAGTCGGCGATGTCGCCGGCGAGCGTCAACCCACTCTTACGCATCGCCACGCCAACGGTTGTTGTCTGCACTAATGGATCGATAATGGCATTGTTCTGATCCCGAAATGTCAAGTCAGGCTTTACAAAATTTTGCGTCACAAATCCAGCAGACCAATCCGCACCGAGGAGTTTTGTAGCCCCAGTAACACCAATGTCGGTGGCGATTCCCGTCCGCGAGAGATTGCTCTCTCCGCCAAGCTCAGATCCTGGCCCGGATGTGAACTCACCATTACTGAAGACCTTCGCCTCGTAGCGGGAGTAAACTGCATTGAGCAGCTTCACACGGGCACCAACAGCCATTTTGACCACAGGCGCAGACTTTCCAAGTCCCATTCGAACCGCTGGAAGTTGAAGTCCCAAACCAACGGATGGCAGTGTATACACGCCAACACCGGACACTTCTGCACCTGCGCCATTTGGAATCAGTCCGATGCCGCCGGCATTTGCCCAGCTTTGCAGAGCCGAATTTGGATTTAGCTTGCCGCTAGCGACACCACTTGCACCAATTTCAAGGCTACCGACCTGAAAGGCTGTCCCCAGATTCAAGCCAAAGGTACTGCTCTGCGTCGCATAGGTTCGTGCAAGGAACGACACCTGATCAGCAAGTGCTGTCCCCGACTTGTTGAAGAAGTCAGCGGTGTCGGCGAGGTTACCAATATTGCCGATAGCTCCACTAGCCCGGAGACCTACACGGGGCGTTTGGAGGCGGATATCGCGTCCGCGGGCAAGAACCGCTGGGTTAGCAAGACCGCTGATACCAGCCCCAATGCCAGCTCCACCCATCGCCATCGCACGTGCATCCTGACCAATCGTCAGACTGGACTGAGCATGTGCAACCGTTGGTGCAGCGACAAGCAGTGCCGAAATTAGTATCGAATTGACAACCCGAGTATTCATTATTTGGCTCCGAGCGTGTGGAAAACGCCAAACACGCTTAGTTATCTTTGGCAAAAGGTTTGATGAGCATCAGGGTGAAACGGGTTAAACTACCGGCTTTGGCTCCTGCCAGAGGCCATCTTCCTTGATGAGGCTAACGAGTTCCTCAACGCCAACGCTCTGATCAACTGTCCGGATTTCCTCGCGCTTGCGGTAAAGCGTAATCTTGCCAGCAGCTTTTCCAACATAGCCGTAGTCAGCATCCGCCATTTCACCAGGGCCATTCACAATGCATCCCATGACAGCGATATCGAGACCGACGAGGTGCTGGGTTGCAGCCTTGACTTTAGCGAGAACGCTGGGGAGATCAAACTTGGTGCGCCCGCAGCTTGGGCACGCGATGAACTCCACCTGTGTTTTCCGCAGCCCCAGTGCCTGAAGGATTTCATAGCAAACGGGCAGCTCCATGATGGGGTCTTCCGAGAGGCTAACGCGAATCGTGTCGCCAATCCCTTCGGAGAGAAGCGTTGCAATGCCGGCGGTGGACTTAATACGCGCGTACTGGCCATCCCCTGCTTCCGTCACGCCAAGGTGGAGCGGATAGTCCATGTTTTCTTCGGCCATCCGGCGGGCCATGAGGCGATTTGCGGCGAGCATAATCGGCACACGCGATGCCTTCAGCGAAATCACAAGGTTGTGGTAATCGTGCTTGCGGCAGATGCGGAGGTATTCCATCGCACTTTCCACCATCCCCTCTGGAGTATCACCGTATGTAACCAGCATCCGCTCAGCGAGCGAGCCATGGTTGACCCCGATGCGCATCGCAATGTCACGGCGTTTCACAACTTCCAAGACGGGGATGAGTGATTCCTCGATTGCTGTGCGTTGCTCATCGTGTTCAGCATCGGTGAAATCAACACGTCCCGTGTGTTTGTTGAAGACGAAGAGCCCAGGATTTATGCGCACTTTGTCGACGAACTCGGCGACGGTGCGTGCGATGTCGCTGCCTTGGTGGTGAACATCGGCGACGATGGGGACATCGACCAGGCGGGACTCAAGCTTTGCCTTAATTTCACCGAGCTTATTAGCTTCCATTATGGATGGAGTTGTAACCCGGACGAGCTCGGCACCTTTCCGGGCCATTTCGGTGATCTGCCGGACACATGAATCCACGTTCTTCGTCTCTTCAGTGATCATGCTCTGAACGACAACGGGATGTTCCGAACCAATCCACACTTTGCCAACGCGTACGCTGCGGGTTTTACGGCGGGGGTATGTGAGGGACAGATTGGCAGATGGACTTTGCATGTATCCAGTTTACCTGCCAGAGATCGGTGTACGTTCGTATATTAGAAGTGAAGATGGCCAGCGTGTGCTGGCCATAGGTTCTCGGGGGTGGCGGGCACCGTTAGTCTCTCCAGTGCACCGCCACGTATTGTTTGTATCAATTAATAACTATTCCAGACACCGCCAAAATACCGGACAACCTACATAAGTTTCGTAATGTATTGTAGATGACCAAGAAGTTGGGTGGGCAAAGAAAAAGCCCGCAGCGAGCTGCGGGCGTAAAGGAGGAACATCAATGTGGCGGAACCGGCAGTCACACCGGACGTCGCTACGTAGACATGTTAACGCCGCCAGATGCAGCGCAACACCGCCAAAGTACGGGAGTTTGCGAGGCGGCGATAAAACCCGGTGATTTTACTGTGATGACAAAATCGGTAGGCTTGCGTTCGAGGTGGATCGAAACTAGACGTTACCTGAAAGCCAAGCGGACAAAGAAAAAGCCCGCAGCGAGCTGCGGGCGTAAAGGAGGAACATCAATGTGGCGGAACCGGCAGTCACACCGGACATCGCTACGTAGACATGTTAACGCCGCCAGATGCAGCGCAACACCGCCAAAGTACGGGAGTTTGCGAGGCGGCGATAAAACCCAGTGATTTTACCGTGATGACAAAATCGGTAGGCTTGCGTTCGAGGTGGATCGAAACTAGACGTTACCTGAAAGCCAAGCGGGCAAAGAAAAAGCCCGCAGCGAGCTGCGGGCTTAAATCACAAGCTGAAAACTATTCAGGCTTACGGCGACGTGCTCGGAGCACGAGCCCGCCAAGACCAGATGTAAGCAATCCAAAGATTGCCCATTCCCCTGGCTCTGGAACACCTCCGATGACATGGGACTCTCCGTTGCCACCACCCGCAAGAGCTCCGACACGGAAGGCACCAGATGAGAATCTAGTTCCCGTGTAGTTGACGTCAACACTGGTGTAACCCCGTGTATAACCGGCCCCATAGAGGTAAATATCACCTGCATAAAGATCACTACTTACAAACACATTGGAACGATCAAACGTATTCCCAATCGAGCCAAGAGATGTCATTCTTTGGTAAAAGTCTACACACATTTCCTGAGACCCAAAGAAGTCATATCCAAGACCTTCAAAGCTAAATGCTCCTATAGCGCTCGAAAATATAAAGGTATAAAGAGACGAGCCGGGAAATTGGTAAACGAATGCTCCGACCACGAGCTCGGAAATAGAACTGGATCCCCAAACCGCCTGGGTATGACCGATTATGCAAGCCACACCGGTAGTCCCAGACTCAATCGTATAACCACCGTTCGTAAGATGGTTGAAGATTCCACCATTTACAACGGCTGGATCGATTCGTCCACTTGCTGCCGTCTGCCTATCTACGTTGGTTGGATTGAATGATTTAAACTGTGCGTGGCTTCCTGCTCCAAGCGAAAGGAGTCCGGTGACAGCAATAAGTTTTGTAGATGTTCCCGTTCGTTTCATCAGGTGTCCCTTATGTGAAATCTTTCGTGATGGCTGGACGTTGCCGACACTTAAGTCATCGCATAAGGTGTGCCAAGTGATTGACTCATCAAATAATAAACTGGTGTTAACTTCAGTTGCAGAGTCTTACACCTCTGCCACGGAGTTGCATGGTGCTACAAATAGTTGATACTTGGCATTCAATATCAGCCAAGTGGCAGTAAACGCTACGCCGGTAATTCGAGTGATCGCAGGAATCTACGTCGGACAAGACACCCACTGAGCGCCGCTGCTGCAATGCAGACCATCATGTACGCTGATGGCTCGGGAACGGCATCTGGTGTGTAGTTTCGAACTCTGAATGCGGATGCACTCATGGAGTTACTGGTGAACGTAATGTCTACAGCGGTGATTCCCCGGGTGTCTTCGGCGGCGAACAGGCGGACATCCCCGGCGAAATAGTCATAGTTCTTCCAAAAGGCGGCATTATCTGATGTCTGCTGCGATGCCCCTAAGAACGTCGTACCGTTGTAATAGCTGACGACAAAGTCCTGGGACTCGTGGAGATCGTTGTTCATCACTTCAAAGCCAAAGCCATAAACAGCAGATGAAAATGACCAGAACATTTTCGTTGGGACCGCACTACAAAATGTTGCGACAACATCCCCCGATGTCAGTTCGCTATTTGTCCCCCAAACCACCTGATCTGAGCCAATTTCATTGATGGTGGCTGTCGTCCCAAAAGTGAGGCAGTTATCGGCGGTTGAAACGCTGCTGATGGATGCTCTCTGAATGGCGGAGATCGGTAACAGAGACGTCTTCGTTGACATCCACTGTTGTCGGCTAAGCGACACCAGCTGAGCAGTGGCTGACAGTGACAGTGTTGACCAAAGCGTGACGAACATTGCGAAAGCCGATAAATGTCTCATCGCTGAACTACCTTTCAAAGCCAACCAGCAATATTGCTAGGTTGTTTTGGATTTGTACAGGTTGATGAGATGGCGTGCAATCCAGATGACACACCAAAAGTTGTAATTCGCGTAAATAACATCACACACCAAAAGGCAATGGTGTGTATTAGTAGAACATTCACCACATCATCACCGACTGACATCTATCAGCATCTCAACGATTTTGGGTAGTGGTCGTACCCCAGAGAGTGGATACTACGGATGTATTTAAAGCTGTTGATGTCAGATGTTCATCTCTTCGGACCAAATGTGGCGTCTCATTTGCAAGGTCGTTTTGGGAGAAAAATCGGAACACGTGAATCCCAGTAATGTGACTCAAGTCCATCACGATACCAAAGGTCAATTCCTGAGTACGGATGTCAACAAAAGACTGAACCGCTTTATAGTCGTCGTGCAACTTTAAAAGACAAATGCCCCCGCTGTGTGACTCCAGCGGGGGCAGAGGGATTAGGTCAACGCTTATGCGCGGCGGCGGCGTGCACGTACTACCAGACCACCAAGTCCAGTAACCATCATTGCCATCGCAGCCCACTCACCAGGCTCAGGCACTGCGCCGTTGCTCGTGATCGAGTTGTTTCCACCAAGACCGTAGCGGAAGCCGCCAGCGGAGAAGCCATAATCATCGCCACTCAACACACGGACTGATGTGATTCCTTGGTCATACGAACCTGCAAACAAGCGGGCGCCACCAAGGGTAGTGTCCCAGCCATTTGCCATGACACCGGAGTTGTCGATGGTACGGTTGATGCTACCAATGAGTGTTGAGCCATTGTAGAACTGAACCATGATGTCATGGGTGTCCATCAAATCAACCGTCTGAAGCTCGAATCCGAAGGATGTAACTGCACTGGAGAACGTGAAGTTCGTTGCATCGGCCCAGTAAAGTGTCGCATCGCCCTGATTCAATGCCGAGTATGGCGCTGAAGACCACACTGGTTGCCAATCTCCACCAACATTGCCGATAGTGCCATCGTTATCGAAGTTGACGCGGAATGCACCGCCGCCGATTGAGCGAACTGAGTCCGTCTCGTTTCCTGCGATGCGCACACCAGATGTGCTACGAAGCCAGTTAGCATTCGGATTATCGTACGTTGTGAACTGAGCAGTTGCAGGAGCTGACAGGCACGCCAGTACTCCAAAGATTCCGATTCCAAGCAATATATTTTTGTTCATTTTGATGTCCCTCAAACGTTAGCTGATTCTTCCCATCGCGCTTTGCAATGGTTGATTCCGGCCAGATGTAAAGAACAAGTGCAATGAACATGCCAAACCCAGTAATGTCGAAACTAATTTATGTAACCTCGTTTAAACATCACCGGTGCGATGGTTATCGCAAGTGGCTATTACCGCGAGGATAACCTGTGTAAGTTGACTTTTTGAACTAGTCAGCGCGAGGGGGCGCAGCAGCTGCCTTACCCGCAACAAATCCTGTAGACCATGCCGCCTGAAGGTTGTATCCACCCACCGGTCCAGCAATATCCAAGATTTCTCCACAAAGATAGAGCCCACTGACCTTGCGACTCATCATCGTACGGTTATCAACCTCTGCCAGCGCAACCCCACCAGCGACGACCTCTCCACGCTCAAGAGGCACAGCCCGCACTTTTCCAATCACCCATCCCTTTAGGGCAACAACCAGGCGCTGGCGTGCTTTGGCAATGAAATAAGAGCCCTTAACTTCCATATCAAGCATCGCAACACGCGCAATTGGCCTTGCAAGCCGCGCCGGTGCAACACTCTCAAGCAATGCCCCAACGGAACGCCGCGGGTAGTTCAAGCACCACTTGTCAATTTCTCCGCGCAGCTCATCCTCACGCATGTCTGGAAAGAGGTCCACTTCTGCAAGGGATGCATCTGGCCAGGCTTCTGCGATCTCTCGTGAAACACCTAGCGATACTGGTCCCGAGATTCCCTTGTGCGTAAACAACATGTCACCACGCCACCGCACCCGCTCCTTACCCTTTTCCCCTTGCGCATTCACAGCACGGGCACGAAGGACACAGTCCCGCAGCGAAACACCACTCCAATCAGCAGCCCAGTTTGGTGACTCTTCAAGGTACAGAGGAGCAAGTGCTGCCGTCAGAGGCACGATGGTGTGCCCGAGGGATGCCATCCATTTCCAACCATCCCCTGTACAACCGGTCAACGGGTACGACGACCCACCCACTGCAATGATGAGTGCATCGGCCCCGATGCGGCTGCCATCGTCCATTTCGACACCAATGGCTTTGTCATTTGTGACCAGCAGTCCATGAATCTTTGCCCCGAGGACAATATTGACACCGGCCTCACGAACGATGGCCTCCATCACCTCCACAACATCTTTAGCATCAGCGGGAGGCTCTGGAAAAATCCTGCCATCCGGGCGTGTGTACACTTCCAACCCTTTTGCGGTCAGCAGCTGGAGATAGTCATCATTTGAGAACACACGAAAGGCATTGCGTAGAAAGTTCGCCTCGTTGTGTCGAAACTTGTTACGAACATCATCCATTGGACCAGCGTGGCAGAGGTTACACTTCCCACCACCTGAAATGAGTATCTTGGTTCCGAGACGCTCCATTTTTTCAAGCAATGTGACATGTGCTCCAGCCTGAGCCGCTGCCCACGCAGCAAGCATCCCTGCCGCACCACCACCAACCACGACCACTTTTCGCTGCGTTACATCATCCACTCTGGAACACTCTTTTCTTTTCCACGCCATTCAATCTCTAAGGATTTGTCACGGCCGCTCGGCGCAAGCGGTCAGCAACCGCCGCCCAGTCAGCCCCATTTGGCAACCCTGCAATAACGATTCGCTTAGCGCCTGCATCATCTGCCAGATGCAAGCCCGCATACAACTTTGTCGCAACCTCTTTTGGCCGCACGCCAAGAGGCAAAATCCGCTCACCCATTGGCGGATTCTCTCCAATCCACAATAGCCAAACATCGGCGCCAGACATGGCGTCTGGATCCGGTTCCACCCCAGCTGGCAAAACATCCACTGGACATTGGGGAGCATAATGCCGAAGTGCCTGTCCTGGCGAGCGGACCGGACCGGCATCGATCGCATCCACCGCAGCGGCCACGAAGACAACATCCGCTATATCCGCTTCAGAAACATCCCCGAGGCGCAAAATCACCGCAGAATCACCAGTGGCATCAACCACAGTCGACTCAATCCCGATGCGGCATGCGCCGCCATCGAGGATTAAGAGGTCATCCACCCAAGCTCCAAGTCCACCTGCAACGTGCTGCGCCTGCGTAGGAGAAGTCGCCTCCGAACGGTTCGCACTTGGAGCGGCTACCGGGCATCCAGCCGCCGCAATCAATGCGCACGCGCCAGTATGAGATGGAATCCGTATGCCAACCGTCGTCCCACCTGCCATCACGATGGAAGGCACAACTGCAGCTGCTCTCACAACAAGCGTCAATGGACCGGGCCAGAAGCGCTGCGCAAGCACCTCGGCAAGGGGTGTCCAATCTGCAGATAGTGCTCGCGCCGCGGCAATGTCCGACACGTGCACAATCACCGGGTTCGTGGATGGACGCCCTTTAGCTGTATAAATGGCTGCAACAGCATCAGCATTCAGTGCATCTGCACCAAGTCCATAGACCGTCTCCGTAGGAAATGCCACAAGCTGCCCGCCGCGTAAACGCGTTGCAGCCTCCTCGAGACCCGCATCCAATGTCAAAATCCTTGCTGCCACAGCCTTTAGTCTACCAGTGATGCCGCCTGGCGAAGTTCTCCAATGCACCTTGCCGGGATATAACAGACCATGGATTTTGCTTATATCCCCGGGACAGCCACATCCGTGCGAACCATTAGGCAGCGGCACGAGAAACAGCTGATGGCAATCATCCCAAGGTCCATCCACAGCACACCCACAATTTTTCTCTGTGGCGATTCAACAATGAAGAATGGAACCCGAGGCCAACAAGGCTGGGGTGAACCGTTCGCAAAACATGTTTCCGGTGGAAAAATCGCCATCGACAACCGTGCCCGTAGCGGACGTTCCAGTCGAACATTTGTAACTGAAGGGCTTTGGGACAATGTCATCAAATCCATCCGGGCAGGCGATATCGTCCTCTTGCAATTTGGGCACAACGATGGCGGAGGCCTAAACGATCCCCGGAGGCACGCGAGCTTGAAGGGCAGCGGCGATGACTCTGCGGGTAGCACGGATGCCATGGGCCGCGCGGAAACTGTTTTGACATATGGTGCCTATTTACGCCGGATGTCGCGTGAGGCTGTTGAATGCGGTGCAAATCTCCTCCTCCTCACACCTGTCCCTCGCAACCGCTGGGCATGCGGTAAAGTGCTCCGCTCCAATAGCGACTATGCTCTTTGGACCCGCGAGGCCGGTCAGCGCGCCCGCGTGCCGGTCTTCGATCTGAATAACCTTGTAGCGGATGCCTACGATGCCATCGGCGAACAACGCGTAGCAGAGCTCTTTCATGGTGATTGGACACACACTAGCCCGTATGGCGCAGCATTCACCGCCAATATCCTCCACCGCGCGCTGCTTACCTGTAAAGACCTCCACTGGACCAGCCTTTTGGATACCGTTCAAGAGGCAACTGAAACCTTAAGAAACATCCCGGACCTAAAACCCGGCACGACCTACCTAAGCCTGCCATGAATCACCTGACCATCGGAATAGATATAGGGACATCCAGTGTCCGCGTCGCTGCATTTCCTACCGGAGGCTGGGACTTCATCGATGCAACCCTCGGGACACGCACGATGCCGGTTTCCCGCGGCACGGATGGCGGCGAAACCGTCGAACCGGATCATCTGCTTAGCGCCGTCATCGGGGCCATGGATGACTGTCTCACCAACCTGCCACTTGATGCTGTAATTGATGCCATTGGCGCCAGCTGCTTTTGGCACTCCGTAGTTCCGGTGGATGCCGATAACGTTCCCATTGGACCAGTACTGCTTTGGAGCGACAGGCGCTGCGCGGATATCGTTGATGCCCTGCGTACCGAGCAGCCCAACCTCCCCGATGTCACCGGCTGTCCTTGGCATGCCAGCTTCGCGATTGCAAAGATTGAGTGGTGGAAGCGCAGTGGCTTTGAGAAACCATATCGCTGGCTTTCGCCCGCAGAGTGGGTGGAGAGCCAGTTACTCCTGGATGCCGCCGGTCCCAGCACCTGCATGGCAAGCGCAACTGGCTGCATGGATCAGACAAACCAATGCTGGCTAACAGGCTATGCCCCACTTCTGAACCCAATATCAGACACTCCCCGTAGAAACCTGATGCCGACTTTTGTCGAACGCTGGCCATTGCTACGCGATGTTCCGTGGGTACCAGCAATTGGGGATGGCGCAGCAGCGAATATCGGTACTGGGCACTGGCAGGATGGCAAAATCACCGTTACGGTTGGGACATCCGTTGCTGTTCGGCAGTGTTGTGATGGCCCGATGCCAATCCGCCCAGATGGACTTTGGCGCTATCAGCTCGGGCCAGAACGCTGGCTGGTTGGCGGTGCATCCAGTAATGGTGGCTCCGTTTGGCAATGGCTATGCACACATCTCAAATTCGATCCCAATGCCCTTGCGGAATTACGACTTAAATCACCCACTGTTACGGTGCTGCCTTACTACAGTGGTGAGAGAGCACCGTGGTGGGCAGACCACCTCACAGCATCCATCCATGGACTAACCGCAGGAACATCCGGTGAGGAAATCGCCCTCGCGCATTTGGAGGCAATCGCCGTCCATACATCCTGGATTGGCGCAAAGCTGGGCGTCGGCCCGGAAACTATCCTAGCTGCAAGTGGCAATGCCTTGCAGCAATCCCCATTGCTCGCCCAGTGCATAGCGGATGCCTGTGGCTGCACGGTTGAGCAACAGGAAACAGGTGAGCAAAGCCTGATTGGTGCAGCACGCTGGGCGATGCATACTATCAATAACTATCAACTAACAAATATGAATGTCAGCATTAAAGATAGCCATACATTTACTGTGAATAATCACAATAGAATGCAAATTATTACAACGCGTATGAATGACTTACTTTGAAGCGGATTAACTATTATTAGATGTACATTACGGGATAAAATACTGGTCAATAGTCACGGGAGAAGCGGTAGCGCAGCAGCGCGCTAAATGCATCAAATGCATCCGTCCACTTGATCTTTTTGCCCTGCGCCTCTGTTCGCGCGGTGTATGAAATCGGGACTTCATGGATAGAGTGTCCTCGCCTGAGGACCTTCATCGTGATCTCAGGGCAGAAATCAAACCGCCTTGCGTGGAGCGGCACCAGCTTCAGCATTTCCGTACGGAAGACCTTGTAACACGTCGCTTCATCGGTGATCCGCGCACCAGGTATTAGCACATTCGTTGTAATGGTCAAAATGCGGTTGGCAAGCCAGTTCGTCAACTTCATGTGCTCTGGATGTCGGCGCTTTAAGAAGCGACTGCCGTACACAACCTGCACATCGGGTGCCGCGAAGACCTTCACCAGCGGCAAATAGTCAAGCGGTTCATACTCGAGGTCGGCATCCTGGACGATGAAAAGCTTACCAGATGCATACTTAATCGCCGTCATAATCGCTGCACCCTTGCCCTGATTGACATCGTGAAGCACAACCCGGACCCGTGCATCGGATCCTGCAATCTGGTTCATCAAAATTTCGCGGCTACCGTCCGTAGAACCATCATCCACATAAAGAATCTCAATGTCGAGAGGGACGCTAAGGATGCGTTGGTGGATTTCAAGCAGCGTTGCCTGCTCATTGTAAACAGGGAC
>Ga0114980_10000203_pt1 | contig 41422 bp, 79 predicted proteins | sample S_140806_EF_Meta_FD_87018 | JGI IMG/M metagenome (GOLD analysis project Ga0114980, IMG submission 87018) | Freshwater microbial communities from Lake Simoncouche, Canada to study carbon cycling - S_140806_EF_MetaG | ecosystem: Environmental > Aquatic > Freshwater > Lake | place: Lake...
AAAGCAGGGAATACAGGAATCGAACCCATTCTTAGACGTCCGTAGCGTCTCGTGCGAAATCCACTACACTAATTCCCCAGACTATCGTCAACAAAAAAAAGTGGACCGTGCGGGAGCGACCCCGCGTCTTAGTCAATTTCAATTACAAGATCTACGTGTGTAGCATTCGCCGAATGCTGGGATAGGATTCGTCAGACGGGACCTATCATAACCTTTCGACCTCTCGGTCTTTAGAGAGCCTAGCTCTCGGTCTTTTGTGGATACGACTATCGTACTTTGGTAATGAGGTGTACGACAACCTCAGGCTTACGCAGCCAGAGAAAAAGCGTTAGCTTTTGCACTTATTGTTCGATCCGTTTTTAAGCAGCCACAGATCAACTGCTACACGCACTCATAACCTACATTACTAATCAAAATCATTAACGGCCCGTTAAAACATTACTTCAACTACTCCCGGAAAAACTGTCCAGATACGATATCCAAATGCGTCTTGAACGGCAGATAGGTACTTACTCTGATTCAATTTGTTCCAAGTCGGTAATCCGACGCATACTGTACATCCGTCAGAAGTGCTAGAAGCGATCTTCTTGAGAATTTTCTGATGATATCTCGCCTCGAAATCCTTAACAAACTCGGATGCTTTCACACAACCATCAGTTTCTCTGAGTCTTTTCGCCTCTTCTAGATCCTTGATCGTTACCTCTTGCCGCGTAGACTTCGGGGTGTCAGATAAAAGGAAAAAGAAGATCGAGAAGAAGGCAGCAAAGATGCCTAACCAAGGAGATACACATCCGAAGATGGCGACAATAACAACTGAAACTTGAAAACGGTTCATCTGAATCTCTTTCTGACTGTACACTGGAAAGTACCTTTCTTAAATGGCGGCTCGTACCTGAATCGAACAGGTATCTTCACATCACAGGATGATGAGTTAAACTAACTAGTATAGTCCACATGGTTAACAGTTCGCGACACCGAACCATGCTGCCATTACTCCAACGAGCCAGTACACCCACCAAGGTTTGAACTTGGACTACAACTGTCAAAGAGTTGTGTGCTAGCCAATTACACTACAGGTGCAAATGCAGTTCATTATCGCCATAAGGTTTGGTAGCTGACTTATAGCAAATTTTTCTAGACACAGAATCAAATACATGAAACCATTCTAGATAGTGTTTGTTTCCGTGATAGAAGTTATACCTAGTGTTACCTTCGATCACAGCATCGCTTACGTGATGAAAATCACCAATGAAATCATTAGCACCACCAGTAGCGTAGAAAGCTTGTTCACTTCCAAAAAGAAGATATCTCTTCATTATCTTCTCCTAAACGAGTTCTTGTCGAACCCGTGTGAGTCCCTTTTTATTTTATCTGACATCTCTGGCACCATTTTATGCTCAGACGATAGAAACCCCGAAACGTAGTCACAAAGTTGACAGTATGCGTCCTGAGGCGTCAGAACCTGATCAAAACCATAATCCATCAGGGTTGGCACCGGCTGTTTGTCCCACGATGGACCGCAAGTATACACTCTTCTGTTTCGCGAGTCAAGTGGGCAGCAGATCCTTATTCCAGATTCGTCCAAGATGATCGGTGAGTTATCTTCCAAGAACGGAGTGTGATCCTGTACTACCTTGAATTTATCAGCCATCTGTCTTTCATCGTACTTTGTTATAATCCTCACATCATGACGATATGAGTCTATATTCCAGTGGTACGAATATACTGCGACTTCTCTCTTGACTGTTCTGCCGTACTCAACTACATCTACTTTCTGATAGCTGCGTACTCGTAGTCCATAATATAGGCTACCACAGAATCAGATCATAAATGGTTCTGATCTATCGTTATCACTCGTTTGAGTTTTAACGTTGGACTCACACCACAATCTCGTGAAGAATACGTCTGTGCTAGAGACGTAACCCTGAATTTTGTCGTAAAAGTCTTTGAAGTTGCTTCTGATTCTCATGACTGAATATCCGTTTTTCGAACCCTCTGGTGTATAATAGTATGTAGGCACTTTACTTTTTGGAGGTTCGAACAATGCAGAAATACACGAAAGAGTTACTTGAGCAAGTGGTTAAAGAGTCAACATCTATGAGGGAGGTCATAGACAAACTTGATCTGAAGATTGGTTCTGGGAGTGTCAGTAGGCTCTATAAATTGGTAAAGAGACACAGTATCGACAGATCACACTTTATCAAGAGGGAAAATCAATCCGGTGTCAAATACCCAATCGAAGACTACTTGTCTGGTCTTAGAGAAATCACATCAACAGGTTTGAGAAACCGACTATTCTCAGAAGGTTTGAAGAAAAGACAGTGCGAAAAATGTGGAATTACAGATTGGCTTGGACAGTATTTGAGTTTTGAACTTCACCACGTAGACGAGAATCACGAGAACAATGATCTTTCAAATCTGCTAATAGTGTGTCCAAATTGTCACTATTGTGTACACAACGCCAAGAAGATAGAGAAAGAGAGACTAAAGAGAGAAAGACTAGACAATGGCACGAAAAGAAAAGTAGTGAATCAAGCTGACAGATCCCATACTAGAAAAGTAGAGAGACCACCATTAAAAGAAATACAAAAAATGGTAGAATCGGTAGGATATTGTGCAACTGGTAGACACTATGGTGTATCAGACAATTGTATCCGAAAATGGATAAAGGCATACAGTCAGTAACGTGGACCGAAGAACCGTTCTAGAAACGGTTGAATGAAAACCCCAAGAATGAATGCAATCAACAAAGTGTTAATGATAAATTCCATTGTAGAACCTTTTATGCGACGAAATCGAAGTAGGACTTGGTGGAATCGGACCACCTCCAAACCCGTATCAGGAGCTTGTTCTTCCATTAAACTAAAGTCCTATAAGGCAAGAGTGGGGAATTGAACCCCGGTCTTCTGCTTCACACGCAGACGCTTCAACCATTAAGCTATCTCTTGAGCGGATTGAATAGGACTCGAACCTATGAACCCTGTGACGGGTCTCACGATTAGCAATCGTGTGCGATAGGCCACTCTGCCATCAATCCGTTATTTGTAGACACGCTTAAGGAAGTCTAGCATTTTCCCGTACTCAACTTTGATCGCTTCGTATGTTGGACCCTTTGTGATCACTTTAGCTGTTGCACCACTAGGGTAGTACAGAGTAAAGTTATAATCTGTATCCAAATTCGATACTCCGCATATCTGCTTCATATCCATATGTAGACTAAGAACATCACTTGAGAAAAAAGTCGTTTTGATGGGCGCTCTCTCTGTCGGATCGTCATATGAGTAGATTTTCGCATCCCATTCACTATTACAATCTTGACACATATCATTCCAAACCGTAGGTTTCCCGCAGGTGCAAGTTCCCATTTTTGATCTTCTTTCTGTTGGCTCTCCAACCACAAAACTCACACTTATTGGTCTTAGAGACCAAGTTCGAATCGCATCGACACCAGAATAGACCTCTCTTGGTGGCCTTGGCTTTGTCCCTATTTCTAGGTGAATAGTAGTACATAAGCAGCCAAGAATGGAAATAGGGCTATGCCTGTCCACGCCAACATAACAAAGGCAAATCCGATATGGCCGACGCATCCACCAGTGTGAAAATCCTGCTTAAGAGAATGTGTAAGAGCCTTGTACTCATTTTTCAGTTCGTGGAACATTGATCAATTAATCCTGATAGTAATGGAAGGTTCCTTCGAACGTATGTCTCTTGCCACTTTTGTCTTCAAAACTAGCCCAACCACATCCAGCGTTGAGTCTCTTCATATCAGAGTATGTATTGCCATTAGAATCTACGACTTTACATTTTTCATAGACTCCAGTGTTATTACACCCGCATAGGACGAGCATCATCAGAGAGACGAGTACAAGACTGCGAGAATAGGAACAGCTACAGCGAAGGTCTCTTCGCCCACACTTACGACAACTCCAGAAATTCATGATAGTGCCCTTTCTACGTCTGACCATATTGCCATGATATCGCGATTCTGAAAATCAAACCTGACAGGTTTGCCATCTTCGCGAAGTCTTCTTCTTCGTTCTTACTCTTTCTGCCTTGCAGCAGCAATCTGCTCATCCCAAGAGCAACCACAACTACCAATGTTGGAGCTTGCTCCACAATTATCATATGTTCTCATTTCCGACCTTTTTAAGAAAATGCACTGTCCCGGTAACGCTCCGAGTACCTCACTTTGGAAGAGTGTAATGTATCTATCAACACCTACAGTGCGTGTTATTTTACAAATCTCTCAAGAGTGGACATCAACAACTGTTCTGTTATGTACGCCATTCTGTGAGTAGCAGTCCTAGTATCATTTGGTGGTCGATGTGATTGATGGAAGGTATAACTTCCGTTGTCTTCGATAATCACACTTACCAGATATCTTTGTGTTCCTGAAGTGAACACATTATGGTAGGAATCCGTACCGTTGTCAAGCGGCATTTTGAGGAATCCGTTGCTTTCAAGAAAGTTAGTGATTGTAGTCGACACATTCTACTCCCGCCTCTGCAAACATAGACTTTGCCAACTGAATGCTTTCACCCCATCTAGGATTGTCCGTATGCCAAGAAACAACTCTTGTAATGCCAGACTGAATGACAAAGCTAGAACAAGTGGCACAAGGCAAAAATGGAGTAGTGTAAAGTGTACACCCTTCCAAAGATCTCCCAGCGAACAGGATTGCATTCATTTCTCCATGAATTATCAGTTTGTACTTCTTTTCACGATCATGAAGAAGATCATGCCTGTCAGCTATACCTTTCGGAAAGCCGTTGTATCCAGTAGAAACGATTCTGCGATCCTTGTCTACGATGACAGCACCTACCTGAGTAGATGGGTCCTTGCTACAGCTACCAACTAGTTCTGCCATCTCAAGAAATCTACGATCCCACTTCTCTTTCATAACTCAATCTTCCCTCGACAAATGTCGAACAACATACACCAGTCAGCGGCCTTGGCCCAGATTGGCCTCTTAAATGCCGCAGGAGTGTTCTTCTCGAAGAAGAAGTGACCGCTCCAAGCAAATGGGTAGACAACGAAAGGTGCTAGAGGTAGCAGTAACCACATGCATCCACCATTGACTATAATCATAGTCAAGAACAGAATTGTCATCAACTGTCCGATGACATGAAGTCTTCGGCAAGTCTTATTCTGGTGAAGTGTGAGGTAATACTGGTAATACTCTTGGAATGTCATCTTCAACTCTCCTAAGGCGGGAATAATGGTGCTCGCACCCATGTCTGTTGGTTTTCAGGCAACCGCTAAACTGTCTCAGCTATACTCCCGTGAAAGACGTCTGTGGGAGTCGAACCCACTTACACTGCTTTGCAGGCAGGTGCCTAGCCGTCAAGCTCAAACGCCGATCTTTCTCGAAACTTCAAACTCGTGACAACCTTCACGATAGGTAATCACTACATCTTCTCCAACTACTTTCCGAATCTCATCTTTGAGATGAGAGATAAATTTGTCCTCATCGAATGAGATACTAGTATACTCGCCGCTGTCACCAAAGTCAAATGGATCTTGAGGAACTGCGACAAAACAAACGTAATTTTTTGTCCACTCCAGATATTCAGCCTCAGAACGCCCGTCAGATAGAAAGTCTGTCAGGGTTGACATCTGTTCGATATGACAGTCGTCGAAGAAGACTGAGTTGAAACCTTCAGTTTTCCAGATATTGACTAGCTGGGTGACGGACTCTCTGACATTTGTTCCCATGATGCTTCTATCCTCATTGCTTCTTCTAGTAATACCAACATTCGATCGTGATGACGTGCTGAAGTCTGGTCATACCCCATAGCTTCTGACAATGTAGACTGAGCATCATGCCAATCGGCTAACGCTCTTAACACATCTGGATCTCTTGGACAAATATTCTTTTCTTGTTCTGTCAGAATAAACATTTCAAGCCTTCTCTGGTAGAAGAACGTGATTCCTGATCCACATCCTAGCGGATATCGTCATTCGATGTCTTCTTTGCTAATCTCAATTCATAGTGAATGATAGCATGACAGTTTTTACATACCAACATGCACTTATCGACTTCTTTTTTGCACTTTTCGAATGATAAGTTCTTACCAAGAGCGGCTAGTCCAAAATCTTTTGTCTCGGGGTCGATATGATGAAAGTCGTAAACGTCGTAGATATGAGACTCCAGTCCACACCTTTCACAACGACCACCTTTGTACTCGACTAGATTCTGTTTTTTCCTCTTTCGACACTCAATAACCTTTTCAGAGTTATTTTGTTGGTATTTCTTAACATTAGTCAATTTTCTCTTAGCTTGGTATAAGGCCCAAGCTTCTTCACCCATTTCTTGTCTTCGTTTTCTAATTCCCATTGTGTATTCTCCAATAGCGTTATTGCTATTAGTTTATACACCAGAAACTGATAAAGCGACAAAAAGGGTTTATCAAAAGCTGCCTAGGCACGGTTCAAACGTGCGACCTCTCGGGTAACAGCCGATTGCTCTATCAACTGAGCTACTAGGCAATAAAGTGGAGAGAATCGGAATCGAACCGATCCAAAAATCTTGCAAGGATTCTTCGCCAGCCTTGGGACATGTCCCCCCGTAAACAAAAATAGGCCGCTAAATTTACTCTAGCGACCTATTGTATCACAATGTGACAACCAAGTCAACTAGTTTTTTCGCGATTCGCGAGATATCTTTCGATAATTTTTCCGATCAACCAACTGAGAATCGACTTAAAGATAAAGAGGCCGATGCCAGACATTTTGGCGACTTGTTGTTCGCCGACAGCTTTCAGTTTGGCTTCAGCTTGATCACGGTCTAATCCGGTCAGGTCTTGTTGTTCGAGGATTCTACCATGTTCAAACGCTTTACGCAAGCGATTTTTACGTACTTTTTCACGACGATTGCTGGATGCTCCAACAGGTTGCGGGTTTTCACTTATGTAGATCTCGTAAAAATCCATATGCTACCTCTAGCGTTCAAACTCTACATCGGGACAATTATCTGATATTACCACATACTTGTCCGAATGCATCTCGACCTGTTTCAAAGTCGGTCGTAAAACGTTTACAAGGCGTTTCAGACCGATCTTATGTACCTTCAACTGAATTGGTGGGGAGCCCACCTTGATTACTACGTGACCATCTTCGGCATAGATCTTGAGGTTGATTTCAGACCCACGAGTCAAGACAACGTCTTGCCCGTCGACTTCTGCCGATCCCTCAAGGACCAATTGTTCGAACATAGCTAGTAGATCCATTACTTATCTCTCCACTCAATTTGACCATAGTCTTTATTATGAAGGTCCGAATGAAGAGCCGTTAGATCTTCTCGTGACAACAATTCTAGAGGCCAAGAAGCTACAGCCGCATGATCTTTGTCTGTTCTTAGGTGCTTAATGAGTGTTTCTTTGCTAGGAGAGAAGTCACCATTGATATTCCATCGAGTCTTAGTCTTACCATTATAGAATGGAATCTTATTACCACCGTGGAAGTATCGTAGAAAAGTCTCGTAGCTGACATTCCCAACCAAGTTCTCATCATCAGATCCATACCTTACGAAAGCTGGTATAGCAAAGTAGCTGAGTTCGAGTTCTTCAATGATCTTAGCTTCTTCTGGATTACTCAGACTTAATACCTGAATAGTATCTGTCTCCGAGTTACCGATAGTCCATCCAGCCTTCTTGTGTTGTTCATTCCTTAAAGTAGCCAGTAGAGTTCTATCCACATCCCGACAAGGTCCACAGTTAGGCGGATCTGTCACTAGGATCATTCTCACCTTCTTCTTTTTATCTGACTCCACTCCAGAATCGCCTACGGCTTCGCCAGAGGGCTTCTTGTTGAGACACCCACAATCACACTCGCCTCGAACGCACGGACAGTCTACGAGCGAGCCACCACCATCATACGAGATTTTCTTAGTGCCTCGACACTTACACTCCTTGGCGACAGGCTTCGTTTCCTTGTCTTCTTCCTTCACGGGGTCGATATATGCGAATAATCCAGCATAACCGTATGACTCAAATTCCTCTGCTGATAAATTGACGTTATTAACTGTCACTTTACTAGCAGGCATAAAGCACAGCAGAGCTATGATGATGCAGATAACTAACTTTTGCGAAGTACTCATTTCATCTCCTTACCAACTAACAGAAGTGTCAATTGCCGCTTTCCTATATCCTTGGAATGATGATATAGACCATCCGTCTCCACTCTTCATCATTCTATCGATAATTTCCGCATCTACCCAAAAAGATCCGTCTGGTTGATTCAGCTTGCGTTTTCTAATCCTTAGCCATCGTGGTCCCCAGCTATTGCAGATGAGACATCCCTTGCGTCTTGAATCATCATCGACAGCCATAATGAACATACAATGATGCCATGTCGTACTATTTTTGCAGAACCCTTCATCATCCGTCTCCGAACTGAAACCATAGCTAGAGCCAATAATAACAGGATGATTATTAGCAATGGAGTCTCGACATTCTTCGTATGACTTAACACGAGAGTAAGCCATAACAACGTTTTCTTTGGAGATCCCTTCCAGAGTCTTGGGGAATCCACTGTTATTTCCCCAGCGAACGCAACGATCAGGACTGTAGTATGTCAGATCGATCGATCCATACTTTTGACGAGCTAGAACTCCATAACCATTGACATACTTAACACCGTGTGCTACTACCGCACCACCACCACGAATAGAATTCTTACCTACAACAACTCTGGCACCATAATAGATGGGCTCTGTAGCTGTTTCAGCTAAGAAAGTTTCTCGTTCGCCATTGACGATTTCAGTAACCTTCAAAACGTCTACACCACCAGCAATACCGAAAGCAGTACACGATGGTGCTGGGTTTTGATCCTTCTGTGGGAAAGTCATACCCAATTTGGTATAGTTGTCATGTAGACAGACTATTTTACCCTTACCAGTATTCGACAAGAAGTCGGCTGTTGATGAAAACACGCCGACTTCTGAAGTTACCTCTTCGACAGCATCTGGGTTATCTACCCATCCGTCTGTATTGTAGGACATATCTACTTCTCCATGCTTTGGATGGCTCCTTTCAAGCCGTCAGCGATATAAAGAACGTCCTCAGCTAGATCTGTCCTATTCTCAGCAGTATATGCTGATTCCTTATACTTGTCAAGAAACTTTTGCGACTCAACCGTGAAATTCATTGAACCTTTTGCAGGTTGGATCTTATCGCGAACCATGCGTAGTTTAACGAATACTTGATTGAAGTCGTTGGTATTTTGCCCATCTAATTCCTTCAGATACAGGTACAAACCCTTGTAGACAACATACCATTTGCGACAAGTCTCGGGACTAGCCTCATCCTTGAGGATAGCCACCTTTACGCTATTATCTGGCACTGGAGGAACTTGTGCGTTAATTCCAACAGCAAATAGAACACTCAAGACTAAGACTATCAGAGCATTACGCATTGACCTTCCCCTTAGCATGAATGTCGTAGAATTTGGAGTCAATCGCTTTGATATCCTTGATCAAGGCTTCATCTGCGAAAGTAGCAGCACGATCTCGCAAACGACGAATAGCCATCTGATCCAGAAGCTCTTCATCCGCTCCTGCCTCTTGCGTTGCGACCTTGTTAGGAAGCTTAGACTTCAGGAAAGTGAAGACAGAAAGAATCTTGTCCTTAGCTTGTGGACCAAGGAGTACAGTTGCGATAGCGATTACACCAGTGAGGACCTTATTGTCCTGAATCAGCGTCAGAAGTGGTTCCATCTGTATTGTCCTTTGTTAGTTTCTGAAGACCCTTAGCAAGCATAGATAGACCAAGCACCACGAATGCTTGATATTCTCCAAAAGTATTTGGTGCCATATGCTCGATTGAATATGCGATAGCTGCAGATACACCAACGATGACAGCATCAATACCAAGCTTTTTGGCATCAACCTTATCGAATTTACCTGCTGGTGATGTATCAGGAGTTCCCTTTAGGAATAGACCCTTTAGAAAGTCGATCATTTTGTTTCTCCACATAAAATGGGGGCACTAAATGCCCCCAAGGTTTTAGTTGTTCAGAATGAGATTACTGCCCGAAAAATGGGGCGTATGCCTTAACTACAGCATTAGCAGCACCAGTTCGGTATACCAGATTACCCGGCATAGTTAGACTGAATACAGCCTTATCATTTGCTGTTGTAGCAGAGTTAGTTGTTGACTTGTAGTTCGTACCTACCATAGTTATAGGATAAGTTGACCAGTTCGAACGTTGACCAGAAATACCCATTGGTCTCCAGTATCCGGCTACAATTGCTGTTCTGTATCCAACACCAATCATTCCAACCTTAGGCTGAACAGCCTTACGGTTAGCACCAGATGGTGTAGATGCGAATGCGAGAGCGTTGTTTGCTGTTCCATTGATCTTTGTTGAGAATCCATGCAGGATGAATTCACGAGTTGGATCGTAGCTTAGTCGACCACCAGATGTAGCCGCTGCGATATTCTGAGACCCTGTAGAAGCTGAACGAACTCTATTACCCTTCTGCTCACCCGCTGGGTTGACAGAGCGAATAGCGAGAGAACTTGTGATAGCAGACCCAGAAGTTGTGGACACACCGATAGCTACCCCACCACTGTTACGGGCAGTTCCACCAGATGTTGCTGTTGTGATTGGCATTTATTTTCTCCAGTTTTATTCGGGAAATTCCCGACTGATAGCGATATCCTAGCATGTGTCTACAAAAAGTCCTATCTCCTACTCTTTTATACAACAGTTTCCTTCAATTTGAGCAATTGAGTCAGTTTTTTTCTCACATCCGTGAAATTAAACCAGTGCTTGCCTATCCCGATAGCAAATCGATAACGCGACATTTGTCTAAAACTGTCTACTCCATCACACTTCGCGATCATATAGGCAAATGGGGTAATATCGAAATTTGCGTAACCTATTCTGATTTCCAACTCGTCTTCGTCATCATCCGTCTCGATCTGAAGATCTTCCACTTCGAGTTCTTCCTTCAACTCCTCAATATCTTCTTGCGTCAGTTCCGGCTTGTAGGTTTCTGATGAATCCCACATAATTTGGCGAGCGACCTCTTCTTTGGGCCTATCAATCAATTGCTCGGCCAATAGCTTTCTCGGCTCTTCATGCACAATTTTCAGAAGTAGTGACGCAATACATGCTTCTCTTGTTTCTGGTTTGAATACGTTATCAAAAAAGGAAGGAAGGTAGTGGAAATTATCTGGATTGATACCAGACGCATCCGTAACAACTGTAACGGAGCCATCTTTTATACGCATCTTGATTTCTGCATCTGGAATTTCATCTAGTACATGAGTACTACTATCTGAACGATTGGATAACAAAGACAGTTTCATCGTGTGGTCCTCTCTTGAGAACTTCGTTTAGCTCAGTAATTTGGCCTTTCTTCAGCCACTTTGGAAAGATGGTCAGGACGATTCTATAGCATATGATGAGTTCTCCTTCGATCTGATAGACCGCTGGTCGAGTAAGAGGATAGAAGATATCCTGAGAGATATGCTCTTTAACTAGGCTAGTGATCGCCTCAGCTAAGTTAGCTGACTCAGAAACGGAAAGAGACGGGAGGACTCCTTCATTAAGAAGAATTCCCCTCGTCTCACCGAGAACATCAAAAAAGATTTTGATTTTCATTTGACCTCGAATTTTTCACCATTTACGATGATCCATTTGATTGTCCGATGGTCTACCAAGCGTAGACGATGCTTCTCAGTAATGTCGAGATCTTCGCAGTTCGACCGACCCAAAAGTGGTTCAGTACTGATCAAACGTCCACGTAGAGTACGTTCTTCTCCGTCCTGCTTCACGAAGTGAACCGTAAACGGAGTATTGAACGACGTGGACAAGATTTCAGCAGCACGAGTCATGGTGACTTTGCTAGTCTTGTCGAATAGACTACCAGTCTTCAGCGAGTCGATCATGGGGCTACCATTGATGTCAAACTCTGTCTTGTCGTCTGTATCCACAACAGTAATCTTCTGATTACGTGGATCTACAGTCTTTACCTTCGCGTATCGTACGATAGCGACCAAATCATCCTTCTTCAGTTTCAACATTCTTTACAGCCTTTACGATTTGAGTAACACTCTTACAATGATCCAGACATACATGTTTGTCTGGATTCAGAAATCCCATCTTGTTCGATCCGATTTCTACTAGAACATCGAACCATCCCACTTTACCTTGGAACCTTGGATCTTCTGGTGGTAGATCCGTGTAATAGTATCCAAAGCAAATCTGGAATTCGGAGTCTGGTATATTCGACCATGCCTCTTTCGAGTCTGCAGAAAATAACAGAGAGTTCTTGTCTACACATTGAACAGTCTTATCTTTGAAAGCCTGATCATGTAGAACTGATAAGGTCCCGTACGGACCTACAACTAATACCTTCATGTAGTAACCTTGGAGATCAACTCCGTTTCATAACCGAACTCTTCTTGGCAAATAGCCATTCTTTGTTTAATGGCATCTTCGCTCAGTTCCCAATGGTCATCGTCGTGACCACCGCACCAACCGACTTTTGGATGATTAAACTTCCAACAGTAAAGAGTTGTTCCGGGAGGATGTTGTTCTTTCGAGACTTCCACAACATCGGAAGTCTTCTTTTTTGCACGTTTCTTCATCATTATATCCTATTCGTTGAGATAAGTTAGGAGTTTTTGGGCAGAATTCTTCCAAGTGTACAGGTGTCTTCTACCTGTAATGATCGCATCGGTCCTGTTTCTATGATCGTAAGCATCTCTCATATGCTCAACTATCTGGTCAAGACAGTCATCGAGATACAGCCAATTCCCCTGACCATGAAACCATACCCCATCATTCGCCTTTTCTCTTTTATCTGTATATACTGATCTTCCACGAGCGAATTCTGTATGACCGCTGTAATCTGTATATATGATATCAAGTCCACAAGCCATACATTCTAGAAGCTCTAGATTGAATCCCTCTGCTCTAGATATAAAGACGCCGCAATCCATTTGTCTCATCAAATTAGCAACATCTTGCTGAGTCTCTTGACGAGGGTGAAGGCGAATCTTACTACTTAGTCTACTATTTTTGTAGTATCTTTCCCAAGCAGCACTATTACACTGAGGAAATGGGTTATTGCAGAGCATGTGCAGCTCAACATCATCATCTTCGGTAAAGGCCGCTTCGAAAGCCTGTAATAAGACATCGTGACCTTTTCTTATCTCCCACTTACCAGCAGTGAAAAACTTGTATGGACCTTCCTTTACGAAGGAAGATGGGTAGAATATCGACGGGTCAATACCAAGAGGTACAACGGCTGTCTCGACATTGATACCATTATCCCTGATGACTTGTTTGGCCCATTCTGAGCACACGATGAGAGTGTCACAGTAGCTCAAATGGTGTTTCTCAACCTCAGTGAACGTGTCAAGTTCGAAGATGGGCCATCCAATCTTCGCTCCCCTGCCGATATGAGTCATGAGATCATTCTGATGCCAAATCCTAAGCGAGATTGCCTCATGATGCGGCATAGACTGAGTATGTGTACCGATAGGTATCAGGAAAACATCAGCTATTTGTGATAGTTCCTTGTAGATATTCTTTCCTACCTGACCATATCCAAGTTCATTGATTGGAGCAGAGAGGTTGATTCTTTTTTTACTCATTCTTCATCTGTCCCCACAAGTGGATAGGCAAGTCTTTTTAGGAGAGGATACGTTTTGTGAATTGGTTTCTCCTTATCTTTCATAATTTGCATTACGGCTGCATTCCTACTCTTGTAGGGACCTTCTATCTGAATGATCTTTTCTTCATGAAGAAGTACTACACACCACATTTACTCCGACCTTTGACCCTGTAGGGTCAGGATGATTTCGCTTCGTCGTTTGAAAATTGGATGAAATTTGGACTTATCCATATTCAGTAGATAGTCGTATGTTCTACGAACAATTTCTCCAGTATGTGATGTTCCAATCCTATCCAAATACATTGGATATTCTTTACCCAAATAGAACTCAGTATCAACCGTCCTATCAACCCAAAACGGTTGATTGGCGAAGATACGATTGACTATGTGAGATGGATCAGTCAAATAGCGACCATCCTGATAGATAGTGTCAATACGACCATGCATGACGGCTATCTTGAATAATGCTTTCCTACTGAACTGATTCATCCTCTTAGTTTGTACGCCATAGACGAATGGTTTGCCGGTCTCTTCGGATTCCAGCTTTGAATGAGTATAATCAGTCATGTGTCTGGCTCATAACTCCCTGAATGTAGGACAGACGCACCCGAACATGAACTGCAGATGCGAAAATCCTACTTGCTCTATCCATCTTTTCGTATTCTAGATACGAATCAGAAGCATTCACCTCGAAGAGAGGTGCAAAATTCAATAACATGTATTCGAAAGCCTGCATAGTCGTCATATGACGATGCATAAGCTTGACCGACCTGAAGTCAGCAACACCTTGACCATAAGCTCTTCGAATGAGATAATCTGCAGTGGCTCTCTCGCTCGGAATGATGTGTTGAACTGGACAATTAGCCATGATAATGCCCGGAGTGCATTTGCTGGCTCTGCTGATAATCGTCAACTCATCATTCGCTGCAAGAATTTCCCTACCGATATATCCCTGTTCAGAGTCGAAACCCCCGAACTCCCAGAACTTCTGCTTGTCGAAGGACATATTAGCAGAAACTATCGGGACATGCAACTCCCATTGTTTGAAAACTTCATACGCCATACCATTGTCGGATAGGAATTCAACTCTAGCAAGATACCCAGCTTTATCATCAGTCAACCACGTTGGTCGATGATGTTCGAAAAGTAGCTCTACTGGTCCACCTACGACTCCCGGCTTGTATAAGTGATGACAAGCCACATGAGCGTCCACGAAGCCGTCTGAAGCGACAACGTCGTCATCGACAAAGACTAAGACTTTTCCAGTCGCAAGCTTGGCACCGGCATTCCTAGCGTTATTAGCACCCTGCTCAGATGAAATGTGTTTGACATTGGCATATAAAGAGAGAAAGGCAGACAGGCGATCTGTAATGATAGGGTTTTCAACTACAATGATTTCGTCACACTGACCGACGAGTGAATCTAGACAGATTCTCAGACGGACAAGATCTGGACTGGTAGTTGGAATGATTACACTAGCCTTCATTATCTACTCCGTGTATGGATTCTTGCTGTACAGAACGATCTGAGATGGATTCAGATAACAGTCTACCTTCGAATTTATGGAAGTATGCTCACATCCATCGTAGTGTCCGGAGTATCTCAGTCCAGCTATACTTGAGTACTTGTACAAGCACATTCCGCCGAAGACTGATTTCACTTTGACAAGTTCATCTCCCCTATCATAGCGAACATCCCCGTCCCCTTTTCTTTCATCTGGAAAAATAAGACTGATGTAGTCATAAAACTTACGTTCGGGGGTATAGATAAGGCCGTTAGATCCCATAGCATCCTTTCTATACGAGAGAGAATGCATAACGCCATCGTATGAGAAGCCTCCAAAAATGTCAAAGTCATAAACCAAGACATAGTCTGGACAGACAGTCTCTACGTATTTCATGTAGTCATTCCGTAGGAATGCCATGTAGTGAAAACGCACAGGAGACAACGGCTCGAACTTCGGACGACTGCAGACCTTTGAAACACCATGTCCAGCAATAGCAGCAGAAGTACCGTCCGTAGAATTACTTTCGAAGATTCTCAAATTACAAGACTTGAAATATGAACCTAGTTGTTGCATTCTAGCGATATTCAATGAGACTTCGGTCTCGCAGTTGTATGCTAGTCCTACAATGGCTAGATTCATATGCTTAGCATATTCATAGCCAGCACGAACACGTCTGTTATACTCGTGCCTATTCCTTGGAGTATAGAGATCTTCAGGAAATCTTATCTTGAAGTCCATTTGTTCCGCCACAATGGTGAAGTTTTTTACCAAAGTATAGTGCCGAAGAGTCGGCACCACACGACATGTTACCCTTAGGATGGTCGAGATGATGGCCAATTACACTATCTGTCCAGATAGGCTGATAACCAAACCTCATCAGGTCGTCAGCGAACTTATCATCATCATATCCCGGACTGACGAAGTCTTCGTCGTATCCTCCGGTCAGATCAACAGCCTTCTTCGTGAGAGCACCGAGGAAGAAATATGGCTTCTGTCTGTCGAATCCAGTGTACAATTCCTTGATCTCGCGAGTCTCAGTAACAACGTTTTGCACAGTAGCAATCACGAAGTTATTGTGCTCAAGTAATGTTACCAACTTTTCGATCGAATTCCAAGTACAATGTACAACTTCGTCGGATTGGTGGATAATTGCTTTACCACGAGCTAACCGGAATGCCGCGTTACGAGGAAAAGCGGGATTCTTCCTCGTATTTTCTGGAATTCTCACGTATGTCACCCCGAACTCTTTGCATACTTCGAAGGTATCATCTGTAGATTTGTCGTCTACGACTATCACTTCGTATGCGAATGAACATTCAGAGTTCGCTTCTCGAATAGAAGAGAGTGTTTCCCTCAAATATGTAGCCTTGTTATGAGTAGCAAGACACACAGAGGCGAACGGGATTCCCTTTGGATCGCTCATAGTATACAACTTGGTTATCTTCATTTCTTCAGCACCTGAAATAGGTTATGGTTCGCCCCAACATTTGAATAGCTGAACTCACCATAGTTGCTATGAATTTCTTCAACAGTGAAACCAACTTGCTTAGCCATACTCATGAAGTCTTCTAGGGATAAGACTCCTACGTCGATGAAAGATTCTGGCTCACGAGTCTTATCGTAGATCGGAATCTGTAGATACGCACGACCACCTACCTTAAGGTGATCATATATCCACTTCATAGCCTCTAACTTCTCGGCAGAAGTCAGATGGATGAATACGCTCCAAGAGAATATAGCTTCGACCTGCTTGTGGAAGTCTTGGACGAGGCTAGCATTCTCTAAATCAGCAATCATTTCTGGAGAGATGTCGACTCCATACAACTCCGAGTAGTATAGGTTTTTCAGGATGCGACCGTTACCACATCCGAATTCCAATACACTATTAGCTTCGATCTGGCATTGGATCAGAGAAGCATCGTATTCACCACTCTCCCAATACGCCTGCGAAGATGCATTGGCGGCTGGATGAAGGTAAACATTTCGGGCTTGTTCTGGCAATTTTGCTACATCTTTCCAGTTCATTATGCCTCCAGATCGATACGGTCATGAAGTTCCAAAACTGACAAACGTAGTGATGCACAATTTTCGATTAACTTGATGATGGTCGTACTGATTGGACTCACATCAGATTGTAATTGGGTTGCTACAAGATTCTTCCCTGACAGCGGGATAGACTTTGTAACTGGAACTAACTTTGTTTCCAAAGCACTAAGAGCCAATTTCATTGAATCCAATTCTTTTTCTAACTCAGCTAGATGTTTTTGCATTACATATCTCCTACCATTTCTTGAACTGATGGAATGTTGAAACTTGAAGACAGTGAATAGTTGCTACGCAGCGTTCTATCGCATGTAGATCCACTATCTTTTGCGTTGATTTTGAGTCCCAGACCGAGACTATCTGAAATCAAACCTAATAGGGTGAACTTATCGACATCGTCATACGCATGAATATGTCGAGTTCCCTTCCAATTCTTTCCGCTCTTCATTATCTCAATGATGACTCTTGATAGTTCCTTAGTGGTCAAACCATTCCAGAAATGATCAGTGAAACCATTGACTTCTTGTCCAGCCTGAGACTTAGCCCACTCGACAAGGGAATACTTGTTTTGAACCTCGTGACCGATGATGGAAGTCCGGATAACTGTGCAGTTATTTGGCTCTCCTAACGACTTCGAGACTCCGTAATCATCAACCGCGTCGTGTGGTGAATCTTCAGTGTACAGACCTGACTTTCCGCTATAAACGCAGTCTGTGGTGATATGAATGAAGCCAGTGCGAGTTTGCTCACAGATATCCGCCATCATTCTTGGGAAGATCGAATTGATCTTGTAGCCACGAAGGATACTATCGGCATCCTTGAATCGAGGCTTGATCTGCCCAATACAGTTAACAACATAGTCGAAGTGAAACACTTTCTCAAGTGCAATACTTGGATTAGCCAGCACATCCAATACATTGAATGTTACACTATTAGTGTCATCGTATTGGATCTCCGCTTTTTTAAGAGATTTACACAATTCGCTTCCGAGCATACCAGTTGAGCCAAGTACTAAGACCTTCATCGATAATTCTCCAATGACCACTCGTTTCCAAAACCAAACTTTTTGTAATCTTCTCGATAGTCGTCACCCTTCGATTGATCGACTGTCTTGTCAGAATACACCAACAATGTACTATTGTCGGATAGGTGTTGCAACCCATTATAGAATCCGGCTGGAACATAGAGCATATCACCATTGTTTGTCATATACAATGTGTGTTGGCTCAGTGTCTCCATATTCACAAGTCTGATCCTGAACTGACCAGACACAACCTGCATAAGTTTTGATTCGATTTTGTGCCCATGCCAAGCCCGAATAAAACCACGATGACCAGTGATCATATACGTACGTTTAACAGGAGACAAGTCTACGTTGTTATTGTACGTAAGTACTCCACGATCATCCAAATAGGAACTTCCACTGATTAATTGAGGCTCCACTCATATCTCCCGTTGTAATACAAAGAATAGTCTGGATTTTTCACACGCTTGGAAGTTATGATATCTGCGAACTCAGCTATCGCATATTTGATTGGATAGAGAACACGCCATCCAGTCGATTGCAACTTGCTACAATCAACCTTGTAGTTTCTCATATCTTCGAATTGGATATCTCTGGTCACGATAGGACTCTTAGATCCAGTCATATCCTTAATCAATAGTGCCAAGTCCGAAATATTCATATTCACTTCGGCAATATTATACAGACCAGTTAACTGATTCTGCATTCCGAATGCTACAGAATGTGCAACCTCTTTGACGGACATGAGTGGTCGCATTTGTTCACCACCGAATACGGTGATTGGCGAATTGCTCACAGCCTTCAGTGTTAACGCATTCCCGACAAGGTCAAATCTTGGACGAGCGTCGATCCCAGACATTCCAAGAAGAGTTCCGAGACGGTATACTAGCACATTTCCGCGAGCAAGTAAAGCTCTTTCTGCCTCTAATTTACTAGAAGCATATACGGACAATGGGTTGACTGGCGAATCCTCGTTCAGGATCTCATTATTTGCCCCGTAGACGGAGCAAGTTGAAAAGTAGAACATTGGGCCATCATACACCTTGATAAAGTCCAGAACGGCCTGTGTGTTGATCTGGAAGGCTTTCGCTGGCATAGCGGCACAAATCGGATCACCGACTAAAGCAGCGGCCCAAATAACATAGTCGGGCTTATTACCATCGACTATAGCCTTCATCATGAAGTTATCAGTAATGTCTGCATTGATGAATCTGACATCTTTCAGATAACGATCTGTATACATTAGATTGTCGACTACGATTACCTTGTAGCCCTTAGTAATCAATGTATTGACTAGGAAATCCCCTACGTATCCAGCACCACCTACTACTAATACTTTCATTTTTGATCCCCGTAGAGTTTGACTTCGTCAGCATCTGACCTGCAGGCACGATGATATACTCGTGTAGCTAGACTGAAGACCTTCTCGTTAAGTGTTGATTTGATGTTAGATCTCTCTTTACAGAGAGCGACGTCGGCTTTCGCAGATCTGGCAAGGCCAACACCATCTGTGCTGGTAGCTTGATAGTCCTTCAACTTGAACAGCTTGATATTGACGATGGTCAGTCGATCGATCAATTCGCCTATACTCAGTAGGTGTAGTGCATGATCATGATCAAACCAAAAATCAACCTCTGTGCTACCAAAGAATTCCTCTAAGCATTTTGTGATTCGTTGATCGATACTTTCATCCATTTGATTACCTCGTCAATGCTATCGCTGAGTGAATATTGTGGGCTGAATGAGAGAAGTTCTAGAGACTTAGTGCAATCCGGTATACGAACCTGTACATCGTATGGTAGTCTCTTACCAGTCTTGACATTCGGCTTGTGTCCATGTACCTTCAACCACACCAATTCCAGTAGTGATCTGATATTTGTAGCTACTGGAGTAGAGATATTGAAAGCTTGGTTACCTCCAAAGATCATAGCTTTGACGATACCATTGGCTAGATCTCTCTTGTCAGTGAAACATCGGATCTGGTTACCGTCTCCAAGGATTTCTACTGGTTCCTTCGAGTCTTTTGCCGTAAGTGCCAAATAGACAAATTCAGGTAGGACGTGAACATCCCCCTGAACGAATGGAAGGTCAAATTTTTCATCAGTACCTACGCAGTTGAACAAGCGACATATAGAGTATTCGCAGTCGTATTGACTAGCATAAGCCTCTACCATTCTTTCGCCAGTTAGTTTGCCGAACCCGTAAGCACTAGACGGAGCAGGAAAATACTCAACGTCTGATTCTTTAGATGGGAAGTGTCCGACATTCTCATAAACCATTGAGGAAGATAGATACACGATCTTCTTTGGTCTATGAACTACTGCAGATCTCAGAATTTGAGACATCAGGAGAGAGTTGTATCCGATCATGTTGAAAGGATACTTGTGGAAGTAACCGACACCACCTAGGGTTGCAGCAGCGATGATCCAAGTGTCTGGAGTTTCGAATCGCTTCGTGAACGTCTCACTTGGAATGATCTCGGTTAAGTCGAGTCTTGCAAAGTGGAAGTTATTATGCGAGAAATGTTTTGTAGGAGTGTAACCCTTAAGGTAGTTATCTACACCTACAACATTGTATCCATCAGACAACAACTTATCACAAATTGCTGAACCTACAAATCCCTCGCTACCAAGGACTAAAATCGACATTAGCTACTCCTGAAAAGTAGACGAGTAATTTTCCCAAGTATAATCCAACAAAGAGACATCCAACCCAATAGCATAACTGAGTGAATACTATCGAGAACAATCTCATTGGTTGAAACCTTGGCTCGTCTGCAACTGGTATGAACTGAAACGGGTTATCAGATTCTAGTCCATCCGGGTTGTAAATTTTCAGGTTTTCTCCATCTTTCATGCATTTCTCATTCCTTCCGGGACTGTCGGCTTGAACTTGGAGTTATCCTCGTCCGCAGCCTCAAACATCCTCAGGTTGATCCCTTTTTCTTTCATCAGCCCAATAATTGCCTTCATATCCTTAGGAAGACACGGGCCTGAATACCCACGAAAGTTCTCATTCACGTCCATGTATATGTCTGAGGCAGTGCCCAACGACATGAATGCATTCTTAACCTTGTCGTAATCTGCATTAGTCACTCTGCAGATTTCGTACATCGTGTTAGCAAAAACAACACGAATAGCGTTAAAACAATTGCTGTAATACTTGATTGTCTCCGCTTCTGTCGGTGTCACATAATGGAAGATGTCAGAAAACTTCGTATGGCTATGCTGTATCCTAGACTCATGCAGAGCGTTGGCAGCACCGCATATGACAGCTTCCTGATTCATGAAGTCGTGGAACGCACTACGTTCTCGTAGGAATTCTGGAACAAATGAGAGAGGTATATCGTATTTTTCTGAAAGTCTACGAGTTGTTCCCGGAGGGACTGTCGACTTAACGCAGATAGCAGAGACTTGAGATATTGGTATAAGCTCATAGACAACCTTCTCCACGATACTAGTATCACAAGATCCATCAGCGGCACTAGGAGTTGGAACGCAGATGTAGACTACATCAGGCATGAACTCAATCAAGTCTTTGGTTGTCTTTCCAAACTTTGGATCACACCTAAAGACTATGTGTCCAGACCTTTCCATGCCGTCTGCTACTGCAGATCCTACAACGCCACAACCTACGTCTCCAACTCTCATAGCTTTGCCTCGCAATTAGCACGAACAACTAAACCACTTTGCCCTTTCGGTACAACGTACACCGGCATAATTCTCCAGATGATCCCAGAACTCTTCTGGAATTTCTCCGTGAGCATCGCGACCATTGAAGTGTAGATACTCACCATCGTTGCTGCAAGCCTCACTGTAATACTCCGGAGAATAGTTGGTTAGTGTATTACCTAATGCGGCACCAATGGTATCATCGAAACCGGGACAATCCGCAGTAGCACAAAAGTTTCTCAGCCAAGCCTCTGATTCGTCTTTTGTGCATTTCACCTTGTAGTTAGGTATCTCTTCGAAAAGTGGATGCTGCCAATGATGACGCATACCAGTGACCGTACGAGGCATCAATAGCAACCAGAACAATGTTCCAGCCTTAACCTTTCCTTCGATGAAAGGATTGACGATACCAACTACTGGACCTTCCTCAGTGGCCTTGCCACCAGAGAATCCAACTCGCTGACCAGACTTTAAGTCTACATCAGACATCACTGGAATGATTGCTACGTGAATAGCATCACGCACATCAGTTTCTGTCGGATGTTTAGATAGATTAGGATCGCTCATGCCTTTTTCCTTCGAATACCATTTCTGTTCGGATCTGCCATACCATTGTCCAGACGATCACGGGTAGTGATATACTCACCGAAGTCGTCTTTAAGAACTACTCGTCCATCTTCGAGTTCCCTGACTAACATAGTCAGGTGAGAACCATACGCAGAAGGCGTAGTGATTGTAACACCGATATCATGCTTCTTAGCCATTTTTCTGCTCCACCCAATCGAGGTATTCTTCCAGAATCCTTGACGCTTCGTTAATTCCAGCCTTATCATCAATTAGGATATTGAAGAATGGTTTTCTGGAAGTAAAGCTCGCCAATGGATTTTCATTCACATGCTCGAAGAACATACCATTCTGTTCACAGTAGAATAGGGCTTCATTCAACAGGTTGCCTTCTCTACAGGTGAAGAGCATAACAGTTTGTCCAGTTTCGAAGCATCGATATGCTAACGATTGAACCTTAAAGATCGTCGCTTCGTCCCCATACATCCCATAAGCGTAGAGTGTATCGTCAAAATCAAATGCAACAATGATTTTTCCGTATTGCTCATGCACCGCTTTTAACTTATCGAGCAGATTCATTCTTCAGCCTTTGACGAATAGAGGACAGGGTTTGTACATTATAGGCGATGCCGTTAAGGAAAATCGTCTTAAGCTCGTTATCTTCCATTTCTACCTCTCGCATCGTCACATCCTCGCGGAGCGTGAGTTTGCCAGCGATTCGAACAACCTTAAGAAGACCACTCGCAGACTTCTTATGACCATTGTCGGTCTTAGGGTCTTTGGAGATAGCATAGCCAACACCGCTGTTCATAACCCAAGTGGCCTTACAAGCCATAGAGAATGTATCACGAGTATTGTATTGGTATGTGTAGCTACCAACTCCGAACACAACGTTCGTAGATGCATAACACTTTCTCTTCAATCGTTCGCAAATCTGCTGACATCTCTTAAGAGTAATGGAATCTCCGTAGATCAATCCAATATGTGGATCAAGTACTTTGAATCCTTTACTATTTACAGTGTGCCCGAAGACAGAGTCTAAAGTAACGATTGCACCAAGAATTTCTTCTTGTGATAGTTCGTCACCATCTGCATCGAAGTATCGACCGTCTGTAGTTTTCACAGCGTCGAAATCATCATTGTTAGCCCAGATCTTCATATGGAAGGACTGTCGTTCAATGCGAGCGAGGTAGTCTTCTGAAGAGTAGGGAACGTTCTTAGGAAAATATCCGGTAACAATCTTCACTGGGTCGCCAGAGTCGGGTCGGATAACGACCTTACCATCGCGAGCCATGATCTTATCCTTAAGGGCAGGAAGGATATTATTGAGCACTGCCCAGAAGTCCCAAGTATCGCTTACGATAGAGACAATACCCTTAGGGTATACATCTTCAATCAAGCGACGGAACGTTTCCTGTTCTGAATCCTTCTTGCCAGCACACATTACTGCGTGTTCAGTAGCTGGTACTGAAGAACCGACAAGCTCAGTTTCAACATTGGCACCATAGTACTCTTCGAGGAATTCGATGGCTGTGAATGTATCTGTTCCTGTAAAGCTCAGTAAGTGAGCAGCACCACTCACAGCACCAGTCTCGATACTAGACATACCACGCATTGAGAAGTCGTGTGCTTGCCAGTCTACGAATTCTGGCGTATCAGAAGTCTCTGCCGCATACTTATCAAGAAGCTTGCGGTATTCGACTGCGATAGTAGCACTTACCATACCCTGCCAGAGAACTGTCTGAGTCAAAGTCTCAATGAAGTTCGTCAACCAATAGAACTTTGCGTTCGTATTGATGATAGTCATCATCGGCACTTTGATTGGGCAGATCGTACCCTCTGGCAGAGCACGAATGTGCAAAGGTAGGTAACCAAGATCGTGCAAATCCGCCATAAGTTGAGCATCGACAGATCCTTTTCCAAGGACGTTATCTGTCATACGCTTGAATTTTGCTACAGCCTTCTCTTTGTCGACATCAAAGAAGTTCTTCTGCCAATTATTCAGAAGATATTCCTGAATGAGATATTGAGTTCCGAATATAACGACGGAGTCAACGCCTTCCATACGGGAACCACGATTCGTTGTGTTGGAGCAAACGAATTCCGTATGTCGAGGATATTGAGGAGGATGAGAAAACTTGTAGGCGTCTGCTGTAAGCGATGGTGTCGGAGTAAACATTCTAGTCTTTCACGATGAAAACAAGGTCTTGGGAATCTAACAAGGAAACCAAACGGCCAAGAGATTCTACTCTCTTCTCTTCTTTTGCTCGAATGACCGCTTCTCCAACGGATTGAGGTCGATTCTTATCTCTTTCGATACAAACCTCGATTGGTGTATTGAATACAACCAAAGTGATTCGATATCCAAGTCTTTTCAGGTGGCTGAGAATTCGGACTGAGTAGTTCGAATTGATACTACCACTATCGAAGACAATCGACTTGTCTTCCGATGCCAAATTATACACTCTTTGTTCCGCAATGTCAACAGCCAATTTGTAAAATTCGCCATGTTTCTCGTGAGAGTAAGCGGTGAACTCCATCTTAATTGCATCAGCGGAAACAACATGATCGTCACAAAACGTATTCTTGGATATCCAAGTACTCTTACCGGAGCCGGGAAGACCAAGTGTAATCGTTGCAGTTTTCATAACCTTTTTCTATAGCAGAGGTTCTGGAGGATCGATCTCGATCATCACGATTACGATTACTGTAATTATGATCAAGAAGACGGAGTATTCAAACAAACTCATTCGACTTTCCCTTGCAGAGTATACAGCATGTCGATACCGCTGTCAAGCAGAATCTGAGTGCCTTTTGAGAAAATTCCGTGCGATACGTATAGAGTTACGCGACCGACGTTCTTGGAACGTAGGAGTTTCGTAACTTCGATGAATGTGCGTCCACCGTCGCAAATATCGTCGATGATAATGACGTTCTTACCAGTGAGATCGATATCTGACTTGAGTTCCAATGATAAGATCTCTGCAGTCAATTGATCCCGAACCTTCTCGCAGTAGATTGCTGGCATATCGAAATGGCTAGAGTATCGAACCATCGCACCCTTGTCAGGGAAGCACAGAACTGTTGATTCTGACTCATCTATAGCTCTTCGAATCTCGGCATGAGGAAAAGCATTAATGAAATTCAAACCTAATGCTTGTGCTAATAACTTGGCGTTGATAGAGTGTACGTCAGTAGTAGCCACTCCCTGAATCAACATGTGAGTCAGAAGTCGCAAGAACGTAAATAAACCGAACGTAGTCTCATTGGTTATATCCTTGTCCTGCCGACCGTAAGGAAGGAAGTCAACAACGAGGATCGGGTATTCCGCCCCATTACGGTGAAGAGACATAAGATCCGTTAACTGTGCTAGTGTAACCAGTTCATGGTCACCCTCGTACTGCCAATCAATCCGAGTTGCAGAAAGAACATCTGCTGGAAGTTTCCATACCTGCTGAGTTTTATCCGGGAAGATGTCTGGCTTTACAACATGCCCTGCTACAGTAATCATACTCTAATCCTGTCTTCTGCTTTTGGTCCGTATGAAATGATCCGAATATTTTTGAACCTGTCACGTAAGTACTTCACATAGTCCGCACTAGCGTGGTCTGCACAACTGAGAACAAGTTCGTCTGCTCCACACATTTTAGCAGATCTTTCCACTGCGTCAACATTTAAGTGACCAAATCTGAAATTTCCGGCAAAACTGCCGTTGTTCCAGTTGTGATCCTTGGACAGATCGACGAAGTCTTTGCCGAACTCTTCTTTGAACATTGGTCCGTTACCATGTCTCGTCTCGTATGGTCTGAAAAGACCGTAGATATGAGGCTGGATATCCCACTCTCTGCACATTTCGAGAGCGTAAGTCGGCTTAGTATTACTGTATGTCGTGTGAGGAATAGTGCCATGAACTTCGTCTAGGCCGAACCCTTGCGATCCCTCGAAGATAACTCTACTTCTTCGGTAACACGTCTCTGCTGGATTTAGTAAGATCCTAGCATTATACAGCAACCTAAGTTCTTCTTCGAATTTGATTGTCTCGCCCTTCCAATCAATATTGATATCTTCTGCATATCCCTTTTTATAGAAGCAGATTTGATCTTGGCACCACTGGCGTATCCAGTTTAACTTCCGCTTCAAGATCTTATTATCGAACAGATCACTCACACGTAGACCATCGCCAGTCTCTGACCACATCTTACGTGTAAGACCAATACCTACACCACATGAGCCATGACTATTCTCTTGATCAAGGACTCTGTTGGCTCTTTTGTGGTAGATTGTTGAAATCAAACAATCCTGATGCATCGTTAATAGATCATAAGGATTAATTCCAAGAGATTTGAGATGTAGAGCCTCTTGGATAAGTGACAGAGGATCTACAATAACATGCTCGCCAACGTATGTTCTAACGCCACGCAAAGTGCCACTGCCGAACTGTGAAAAGGTATGGTGACTACCATCGTTCATAACGACGTTGTGTGCAGCCTGAAAGCCACCATTATATCGTACGACTAGGTCTATTCTGTGCTGTGAGCATAGATAGTCTACAGTAGCACCCTTACATTCATCACCGAACTGTAAACCCTGTACAATGAACGCCATGACTACTCTTTCTTCCAAAGCCATTTTGCGAAACGAACAATTCTACGTTCCTTCGGAGGTTCTTCCTGAGCCTTCGGCACTTCCTGAATGATTACAGGAACTGGAGCAGGAGCAGACTCAACTTGATGACTATCTCCCACGAATACAAGAACTGGAAGGATAATGAAAAAAGCCACACCAAGGACAGTCAGTGTAGCTTTTGGGTTCTGATTCAATCCGCAGATTGCCTCAGGAATTAGGGCTAGGGCTGAGATAAGTTCTATCATTCTTGTCTCCGAGATCGAGGATATTGTGTCCAAAATGGTGGATCGTTAGATCCTTGAAATCGAAGCCAGTATGCTCTGCGTATTTTGTGCAGATATCTACCAGAGTATCGAACTGGTCAGCCCAAACAAGACAGATGGGTCCACCGCAGTGGAACATGCAGTATGGAACCTTCATGTTATTACTTTCGCATATCGACAGATCGATTAATCAAAGTAGCAACTTCGACAAGTAACTTAACTTCTTCTGGAAGAAGCAACTCTCCATTGATAAGAATTATGGAAATTCGACCATGCTCGTTTTTTTTCAGTCTGACTATATGATCAGGATTGATCCAGCAACCGTATACTTCGATGAGCATGATATATGCCTTTTCTTACCAAAGGAGTGGCTGTTTTTCAAAATACAGCCTTATTTGGCTGTGATTACTTATTCCACCAGTTTGAGTTGTGAAGTTTCGATACCACAGAATTGAGCATTTGAGGCATGTATATTACATACCGTCACGAATCCTTCAGTGAAATGATATCCCGGAGTGGAAGATCCGTCCACTCCAGAGATCTTTCGGACACGAGCACCCTTCTTATAGTCAGGAGAAAGATGATCGTCATTCATGATCTCGTAGATTTCATCAGAGAGAATACATTCTCTTCCGTTCCAAGCTTGAATTGTCAGCATTTTGTCCCTTTCAATCCTAGGCGGAACCATTTCCGCCTAGGGTATGATAACCGATCGTCAGATCAGTGTCAAGTCAAAGTTGCCAGACCAGTTCCTTTTGTCACCTTTTTCAGCCCACGACCTTTGCCCTTCGTGACAGTCGTCTTTGAGATAGCTGAGATAGCATTCTTGATAGTAGAAACCGAACTGATAGACAGTCCAGACACTTCCTTCAGGTCCTTATCCAGATCACCAGCAGTATCTTCGATCGTTCCGATTGCTGCCGCAATGGTTTCGACGATAAGCTTTGGATCTTCCAAGAAGATAACTCTCTGTCCGAGTGCCTTGACCCAGCTATCTTGGTAGTAGGTTCTGTAGTTCTGAGTGTTGTTTGGAACAATACAGAACAGTTCCCACTTCTCAAGCACTTCGCCAATCAGAGTCTCGATTGGAATATTCTGCTTTTCGCTGACTCCGAAAATACGATTGGCTACTGAAGCCAAACAGCGTTCAGGCAAAGACTCATCGCAGATGATGAATGCGTAGCCCTTATCGCCACGCTTCTCCCAAGCGTCTGTCTTGACGAGACGAGCAAGGTAGTAAAGTGCAAGATCGTAGCTCTCATGACGATTGCCACCACCACCACCTTCGAGGAAGATATTCGTTAGATCGTTTTCGATCTCAATACCGCTCTCAAACTGACCAACTTGGAATGGAGCACGATCACTACTGACTTCAGCGTCTCCAATTCCAGCAACGCAGATAGCTGGATCTTCGAGATAGCCCTTCCGCAGCAAATATCCCATCAATTCACGCAACGAACTCTGCATCTGCAATGGAATAGTTTGCATACTTCCAGTTACATCCAAGCCTACGAAGACAGCATTGGACTTTGGATGTTCCTTGCTATCTCTGCATTCTCGTGGTTTTGAACCCAAAACAGACGGGTCCATACTTGCGTGAGTAGCCGCCTTGACTTTACCAGTACGGACAGAATCCGTATAGGCGAATGTCGGAGTCGCAGATGCGGCTCGGGCACTTGATCTCGCGGAATAACTAGCATCGGACCATGACGTTCCACCCATTTCAATTCTCCTCAATCAAACAACAAAGCTGATGAACTTCGGTTCACCATAACAATCAAACAGGATTTCTTTCAGATCATTATCCAGAGTCTTCAAGTCGACGCCACGTACGTTCTTCAGATTCTTAACGAATCTTCTGAATCGTGTTGGCATTTTGTCGTCTGATAGAAACTCTGATAGTCTACCTATCATATGACAATCTAGGTCGGTTGTCAATCCCTTTTTCGCAAAATCTGGATACCAGTCTACACGAGAGGCTGGAACGACCGCAATCTTCTCGCCAATCTTGTCGGCGTGAATCATACCAGTTAATACACCGCAGTGATTCTCTGGTCCGAACATCATATGCTCTGGAGTAATGGCACCGTGAACATAGCCCAAACTATGAAGGTAACCTACACCAGTGAACATTCTACGCATCATCCAAGCCAAGTGCCGACCGTCTACACCATTCGGATACTTAGCTTTGATCTCTGCTGCAGTGTAAAGTTTGCGATCATAGATCGTAACATTCACAATCGTATCGTCGTATTCAATACTATCAACCATATGTGGGAAGAAGTACTGAATGATGTTACCCTTAGAAGAAGACTTCGTCAAGTCGAGGATCTTCTTTTCTTTTAGGATGAGATTATCAGCCTCTTTTTCTCTAATCGTTGGGACTTTTACTAAGACCCCATCGGTTGAGCGATAAACTTTCCTCAGATCTCCCTCGTATGCGAGAGAATTCAAAGGATACTTTCCGATCATTTGCTTCGGTGATTCAGATAGTTTCGCTGCAGCTTGGAATCTGATAAAAAGAGAATGGGCAGTGCTGTCGCTAGGCCACTTATCTGGATGTGCAGCTTTGAGCATATCCTTAAGTGTATGTACCGCGAAGAATTCCCAAGGATCAGATTCAGCCTGAATGCAAAGTGCGGCAAGTTCTGTCAGTGTCATGGCATGTATTCCCTAAACATATGAGTGACATCATTGCGATCTGTAATGATCTGCAGATGTGACTGAGCCTGAGAAAGCTTGAGCTTCAGGTCTTGGATCTCATTCACAAGCCCCTGAATCTCTGGATGAGTCTTCATTACCCGCAACTTGCAAGCAGTTTCCCAATCTTTGCGTGCTTTTCTAGCCTTATCGCCAGCAGCGTACATTTCTCTATCTGCGTTCTGCATTATAACGAACAACTCTCGCGTTTCGCTAGGTATTACCGACATCTCTCGCCTTTTCTCTTTTATCTGAAAATTACTGCTTGATACCATCAATGAACACTTCGACGCGGTTTGAAGTTGTCTTTCCTTGTCTCACCGTTTTATTGACTGTAACCGTGTCTCCTACAACATAAACCCAATGATTGCGTTCATGTTGGTTGTAGATTTCGTAGCGTCGTAATTCTCTACCGTCGCTGAGTGTCCCAACCACTTCTCCACCAGATGAAAGTGTGGTATTATTGATGCCAACCACTTGTTCTGGAGTATATGTTGAACAACCAGTCAGGAAGATACACAGTACAAAAACCAATAGAAATCTCATTGATTATCTCCAATCGATAAGTCGATATATCCCAATTCAGCGAGCCCAACAAACTGCGTATTCCCAATTCTGGCACTTTGCTTGATATGAAAATGACCAGAGAACCACAAATCTGGCTGATGGATTTTCAATAGTTCATCACCAAGTAGCTGATGATTCTCTTTGAATCCTTTATGAAAGCCAAAAGCCTGCAGAATACTGTCGTCTGGAGACATTATCTTACTGAAAGTTGCACATGGAACATGGCTCAAAACGATATTTGGCCTTACTTTCTTGTATAAGGCAATGCATTCCAGCATTTGAGAAAGGTTCAGTTCCTCTTGACTCCACCAAGTTTGGAATTTCTCTGGTGGTTCATGAGGGTGCATAGAAGCGATCTGTTCGTTACGTCTTTGAACACGATCGATCGATATACCACCACGTATGAAGAAGAACTTCACTCCGTTCAGGGTATATTCTCCAAAATCCCCTAGATAATGACTAGATCTCGGAGCCACGGTGTAATCCTCATGATTACCACCTACGACCTTGTGCTTGTCGCCAGATAACCAAGAATAATGGAGTCTATTCCATGTTTGAGCAAAACCAAAGTCCCCCAAACAAACGGAATATTCAACCTCACTTGCAATCTTCTCGTAAGCGTCAAACTTTCCGTGAACATCTCCGATGATTCTGATGGTCATACCTTCAATCCATAAGATGAGACTAGATCGTTCAGAGTAACAAGGTCGATCTTCTTGACCGGAACCTTGTTAACGCACTCAGCAATGTGACGAACTTTCGCCACGTCGGCATGAACAATCCGAGATAGTTCCTCCACCATCAACTTATGTAGTTGTGAAGCAAAGTGAACTCCAAGAATACCCTTTTCGATGTTGGTACTATCGTACATTTTGTCGCTCTTTCCAAATCTGCATTAGAAAATCGGCCAATTCTTCTTTTGTCATTCCACATTTCTCACCAAGCTTCTCGATAGAAGCGTGAAGATCACCAATGGCTAACTGAGACCCCTCATAGGAGGTCTCGATAGCATACAGTTGCTCCCATTGACTGCAACTAGTAATATTGGGATAGTCTGGTGCTATCTTGATAGCCATTTCGTTGATGCGGCTGTAGACTTGTGCTACTTCTGAGAGGCCCATTACTTCGCTCCGAACATTTGCGTACGAATGATAGGAGCAAGCAGATGACACATCTCCTGCTTCACGGAATTGTAGCTGGAAGTATCCAGAGATACAAGTCCATCTTTCTCCAATTCTCGATAAATGTCGGCGAGCACTTCTGCAAGTACTTGGTTGAAGTTCCCTTCTCCAAGTTTGGAAATCGCAGAAGCAACACGTTCGTCATTAATGTACGCTTGTCCAGCATCAAAGATAGACTGCTGTAGCTCAGTCATTGGCTCTTTCGGAGGTCGTGGAGTCTTCTCAGAGGTACGCTCAGAGAATCCCGGAGACTTCTTCTTCAAGATGATACGATCACCCTTGTCAAGGTAAGAGTTCTTGACAGGCTTCATCACAAAGCCTTCAGCAATGTCTGTAGCACCGCAGTCAGACATCTTGGTAGGGAATGCTGGATCGATCTCAAGGATCTCGTCAAATGAGCCCCTAGCGATTTCTACGCAACGAGGAAGACCAACAAGATCGCAGAGTTCAACGAACTTGTCGTAGTCTACGAATTCCTTACCAATCTTCATATCGAATGCCGCGAATCTCTTTGCTCCGTAGTTGACACCCTTTTGGATGCCACCACCGAACAATTCTCCGTATACGACGGTTACACCATGCTCAGCAAGTTTTAGAACCAATGGTCCCATAGCTTCCACAACGGACTGACAGCCATAGAAAGCACCATCAGCAAAGCTGGAACGCTTGCTCGGTACAATCTTTCCGTCGATAATCCACAAGCCGAAGTTTGCACCGTGAACTTTTTCAAGTGCTACCCATTCGACTTTGTCAAAACCTTCGTAACGAATGCGGCTGATATCTTTTCCTCTGTAAGAGTTCTCAATAGAGGAATATGCGTAGAATTTATTTTCTGGTTCTGTCATCGTTCTTTTTCCAAAAATCCAAAGTGTTGTAACATGTGACGATTGTACTTGGGATACTTCCCCGTGTCAAGCAAACTTATGTCGCCAATGATCGCTTTTCCCTCATGTGGGTGCGTCGGCTCTCGTTTCTCGACAACCTTACCTAGGAAAGTGACGCAAACGCCACTCTTTCCTTTTCTCGAACAGGGTGCATGAGGAATGATCTCAATGAGATATCCAGTTTCCTCAAGCACCTCACGAACTGCTGTTTGTTCTGGAGTTTCTCCCGGCTCTCTCTTCCCGAATGGAATATCATACCCATCCTGCCCCTTCTTTTGAAACAGGAGGATACCACTTCCCATTGAAACTAAAGCACCGGCTGCGTAGAAATCTCTCATAGGAAAATTAATCCAGAAAAAACTATTACTGCCAGAATCACAAACATGAGATCAATGTTATCCATCTCATCTGGATCTTCTGAATTCTGTCGATCTTCTTCCATCGCACATTTGTGGCACATATAGTCGTATTGATCTCCGTGAAATTCCGCATCGCAATGCATACAAGGCCAAACGTAATCCCCATTGGGATAATCGTTTTCTGGTCCACCACGCATCTTAGTTTCTAGTTGAGTCAACATCAGATCTTTTTCTTTCTATCGAAGCGAGAAGTCATCCATCCAGAAATCGGGAATCTATCATTTGGTACGAAAGTATCAGATTTTTCTTCCATGAATCTCCAGTCTGGATTTTCAGCTAACTCTGGCCAGTCTGTATAGACTGCGTCACGAACTTCCGATTCGTTATTAGCCTCGACAACTGCACAAAGTACAGCATTTTCATCAGAGTCACTACCGGAGCACCACCATCCTAGAATCCTCCGATTAGGAGGATAATTCACGGGCCTGTAGTCTTCTGTTCTCTGAACCCAACTAACCCAAAATCTTTGCATCATCAGTACTCTTAGCTTTGAGTGATGAGAAATACGCAACGAGCTTCCACGTAGCCATACCACTCAAGAAAAGTGGCCAAAGTGCGGCACAGAAGACGAGAGGATACTTGTTGTTATCCTTGCCAAGTACGACCTCTCTCATGAAATAGACCGAGAGAGGAACTCCGACCATCCAAATTCCCCACAAATACAACATCTTTACGTTCCTTTGTTCCGATTAGTTTCAACTGCACCAACATGGTAAGATATCGAACTACGCGAAAGATATCTCTCAAAGCCTAAATCCGCACACTTGTCGAACATCGCAGTATCTCCGGTAGTACCATGCTCGTTGAAGTCCAACATAGGTCCAACAAGCTCATACGTTAGATCGGAGATGATGAATGGCATCGCATCGCATCGAACATTTCCGTTGATGTCGATACCGTGGTCGAGGTGATAACGCCCATTGTACTTATCTTCGACACGCTTGTCAAGGAACAATACTGAAAAAACTTCAGCGGCCCTATCGTAGTCGAACTCTTCGTGAGTCGTGATACCAAGATCGCACTTCGGATGCAAACTGAAGGTGTGACCACGCTCCACAAGTGTACAGGATACGATACCGAGATCCACCCTGTGCTTATAGAGGTTAATGAGCCAATTATGGAAGAAGTAGTGGTCCGTAGCGATTGGGACGTGGAAGTCCGCGAATCGATAAGCTTCTTCGTATCCCGCTCTCCATCCATTGTATAGGAGGTGATGGAAAGACTGGTCTTCTTCCTTCTCCCAATCTAGTACGATGTACCAGAACTTGTTATCCTCCAGCCACTGATACACTTCGTTCGAAGTCTTCCAGCAGATGAAACAGATATCAAAGTCTTCTCTGAACGTCATACCGCTATTAGCGATAGCTGATTCGATTGCAAACTTTGCCAAGTCTATACTCTTTCCAACTTGACAAGATAATGCAACCTTCAGTCTATTCTTCGGCTCGTTGACTTTCAACATTCTTCTCTTCCCTCCGCATTCGTATGTATGCCCCAAGGCTTGAATCTAATGCGTAGCATAGCGAGTCAATGCCCCACAGAATCAAGAACAGAGGCAAAAGGATAGGCCACATGATAGATGGGCATAATAGATTGCAGTCTTCGTGACCATCGTCGAAACACCTAGGATTCAGCTCCTTGTATACTTTCATCCCGACGAAAGTAGCGATCAAACCGAACAGATAGATAAAAAAGTACATGTTATTCCTTCATCCTTTCACGAAGCTGTTCACAAAAATCTCTAACTCGGTCTTCGCAATAATTGAAAAGACCCCTGAGACATAGTAAAAATCCAGCAATACAAAAAATGATCAAGAGTACTGGCCAGAAAATAACTGTCACAATAGCGACACCGAAGCTCTCGTCTCTATCGTAAGGTACAGAATTCCATCCCATGAGTGCATCGATAGCAACGAACACGTTCCACAAGAAGAATCCGAAACTAAGATACATGAATATCTCAAAAACTATCCACATACATCACCCCTTGAATTTTTTAGCTAGAATTTCCATGAGATTACTCAGTTGCGACATCTTTCTGTCCATGACAGGACCGATGTAAGTCAGAAACGGAAAGATTAGAGCGAACGGTATAGACATGAACCATAGGAATACGCACATCGGCCAGTCTGTGTAGAATTCCCCTTCGATAATTTCCATATGTTCTAAGAACGACAGGAAACAGAATGTCAGTATACCGATTACGAAGTATACCACGATGACGATAATGAATGTTAACATTACTGATCTTTCTTCTGATTTTTGATTGCTGTCGCCAAGGAACTTCCCAATTGCTGCACAAACGTAGCAGCACGATAGATTCGTGACACGACCAGATAGACGATGGTAGCTAGCCAAAATAATGGCCATATAACAGGAATGCAGAATCTAAAGCCAATGAGATCATCGCCCTTAACTTCCCAATCGTATAGGTCGTTAAGGATGCTGAATACTAACAATGTTAGTAATCCAGTTACGGCGTATGCAACTAAGTGTAGAATAAATATCACCTTACCGCTCCCTTGAAATGTAATTACGAAGACTATCCGCCAGATTAGCACTGAAGTTGACTACGAATTGGATCAACCATTCGCCAAACATGACCAAGATGTAGAGGAACATACCAAAACCAACTACTGGCCAAGCAACACAGATAAAGAATTCATCTTCGCTTACTTTGAGATTGCAGCTTGGTCTTTGCAATCTGTTCATAAACGTGTGTACAGCGACACATACGATGCCGCAGAACATGTATAACAAAGCCCACAATTCTAAGTGCATTTCATCTCTCCCTCTTGAATGTGATAGCAAATACTATCAGAAGTTGTGATATGTGTCAAGTTGTATTTCTCCTTGAGTTTGCGGAAATACCAAGCGTCACCACTTTCGATCAAAGTGGTTCCGTGTGCTCCAATACCACCCTCATAGATGTTACCCTCTGGGAAAGGTAGATAGTCCAGATGGGTAGGATCAAACAGGCTTTGATGCAGAATGCACGGCATGAATAGACCACCACGATATAGAATCCGTGGACTGATCTTATTCGCGAACTCTGTAAATTTCTTGATATCCAATGATTCGAGCGTCTTCCCGCAATCAAACTCGATAGCAGGCCAAGACGGTCTAAGATTACCACTCTCTACCAGTAGGGAGCATGGAATCACGCGACCAGAGAAGATATTGTAGCACTCAAGAAGACCTCGTAACCAGCCTTCATGAAATACCATATCCGAATTAACGAATAGGACCAGTCTTGCCTTACTAGTTTGACCAGCATAGTTCCAAGCACGATATACCCTGTTGAGGTAGTAGTCCTCTGGACTGCGATCGTTGTAGACTGAGTAGGAAACGTCACAATTAGGAAGAGCAGCCAATACCTCTTCTGTTGGATCGTTAGCTACGACTCGCAAACCAATCAGAGCTTGTTCGCTCAGAGGCAGATCACTTACAGCATTCAGCATTTCCGATACTATATGACTCAGATACTGAGGTGACTTATAGATCAGACTGACTATCTCTAGTTGCATCTTTCGGAGTCCTGTTCTTAATGAAACGAATCAACTGAGCCTCATCATCGAAGTCCGTAACAACTCCGTCAACACGGAAGGTTCTAGTTGGAATGTGATACACGATGCCGTATTGAGACATTCTACGTTTGGAACGCAGAACCTTGAATCCCATGAGCTTAAGATCTCTGGGAGAGATATCGAGCGTCATATAGCCCCTTCTTTTGATAGCATTTCAACAGCGAAACCTACCAGATTAGCTGGATGTATGTCACTCGCGGTCATAGTCTGCGGAAACTCATCTGGATAAGCATCTTTGAGTTTTTCGAATGCTAACTCGTGGGTTTCACGAGCATGGATCAGTAGAACTCTGGCCGCTTCCGCGTTCGCTATTCTTAGTGGCTTTTTCATGATCTTCGATCCCTGTACACGAATCAATAACAATGAATGGTCCAGAGAGGTCACAATTCGTGATCCTATCAAGGATAGACTGGTAAGTAACGTTGGTCTTACTTTCGCAGTATAAGCAGACATTACTCATCGGAGTATGTCTATTAATCAGCACTCGTGAGGACATATTCTGGCACCTTCTCTAACCAAAGAGTAGACTCATCGATCAGACGATCTAAGTCTGGACCGACCTGACCCTTAGATTTGTATGTCTCATATCGCACTCGTCTTTGTTCAGGGTCTGCAAACCCCATGTGGACGAGATTGTAATCGATTCTGATGATCTTGTCAAGTCCTTTTGGTTCCTGACTTTGATGTAATCCCGGACTTGCGTCAAATTCCAGACGACCGTTGTTTCTCCAGAAGGGGATGCGACCCCACTCATGGAAGCAGTGGTAACTGTTGTCGACTCGATAATGCGTAGCATTCCACATATTGTAGTGGCCCAGCTTAACACCATCGACTTCATTCGCCTGTGCTTTGCTCAACCAGTCATTAAGGATCTGAGCATTATCAGCTACGAGTCGTGCGTCAAGCAGTGTATCAACATCTGTCCAACAAATCCAGTCCGTATTCGGATTTTCTTTGAGAAGCTTCTTAAGTAAAAGACGCTTACAGACAAGCTCGTATTCGAAGTTGTTTACTTCGCTACGTACGACAACGCACTTAGGATTCTGAGCATACACTTCCAGAGATCCATCTGTACTATTGTTGTCATAGATGTAGATTCTGTCGCAGAAGTCCATGTTCTTCAGCCATCGAACTAGGTTCCCTTTCTGCAATTCATTACGTGCCTGAGTAAATCCGATAATTTTCATTCTTCACCTGTGTAGATTACTACGCTTGATTTGACGCCGAGGAAACAGAAGTTGATAATGTCCTCGACAATATTCCAATCTAAACCACCTAACCCACACCCAAGTTTCACAAGTCCAACCTTATAGAAGACGTCACGATCTCGCATGTCGAATTCATAAATCATTTCCATAAGTGAAGACTTGATAGCTGCGTACTCCGCGTGTACTCTATCCCTACCATAACGATATTGGGTGTAGAGATTAACCACTCTCAGCCCATTCTCATAGGTATAGTGAGAGTAGTTACCCAACTTTACGTGTGGATATCTAGAATCCTTCTTGTCTACTTCGTAAGCTTCTGGAAATGCAGCCGCTATTTGTTTAGCTACACCGGCTCCCATAGTAGAGAAGCAATTACATCCGTGTGCAAGTAAAGTTATCTCGCCCTGTTGAGCGGCCTTTACTATGCACTTATGCCTGTACGTCGTCATAGTCACTCCAATCGAACAGAATTACATCGCCGATGTTGAAAGGATAGCCACACGAACAGAACTGTGTTGGCAACTGCACATATGAATGGCAAAACGGGCAACTGATCATGCTTGGTCCTTTTCTTTTTTATCTGCTAACAAACTTTCGACGATAATCTGAGACGTCTTCTTCATCCTATCCGCAGGAGGATATAGCCAATTACTACGCATTCTCTGCGACATCATAATAGACATACCTGCAAAAGTATCAGACATATCTTCAGCCAAATTCTTGACGTCTAACATAGTAGAGCAAAGATTATGAACTGATTGCGGACGTTCAGTGAAGTCTCTCGGTACAAATACTGGTACACCAAGCAGACAAGCCTGCTCCTGATCTGTGCCTGAGTCCGAGATAATGTATTTCGATGCGTCCTGCATCTCAAGATGAGCTTTGTATCCCATCAGCGGGATCGTTTCGATCTGGCCTAATGAGATACCATATCTATGTATAGCATTCATTGTGCGTCCGAATGCCAAAAGAAATACTTCCTCCTTCGTAGCTAGTCTTCTTAGCATACGAAACAACCTTACCATACGATCTTCATCTCGGAAATTCTCTGGCCGATGTATATCTACCAGAATATGTTTACCTGTTCGTGGAACTTTTGGCATATATTTCGCCGTAGGCTCAACAATCGTATTACCAGTGACAACCTTCTCCCCGAATAGCTTATCGCCATATGGTAGGTAATCAGAATGGTATGTCAACAGTAGATCGCTGACAGAGTCACAGCATATGCGATTCACTTCTTCGAGCATACGCATGTCGCCCGAACGCATTAGTGCCTCAATGTGAGCGATAGTATAGCCCTCCTTCTTCAGGAATGGAGCCATAAGTACAGAATTACTATCTCCGAGAAAAACAATCTTGTGAGGTTCTCTCGGATCTAGGCTACCCTTAAGGTCATTGAGAAACCTAGGAATCATCGTTGATAGCTGTTCGTAGTGATTGCCACCACCAGCACAAAGATTGTGATCAGGAAGACGAAGATCTAAATCACGGAAAAATATTCCGGATAGTTCATCATTGTAATGCTGACCAGTATGTACTAGAATATGCTCGCAATCTGCAGCATCTAACCGCTTGATGATTTCAGACAAACGGATAAAATCAGGACGTATACCAGCAACTGTGATGATTTTCATGGATTCTCCAATAAAAAGGGGTAGCTATTGCTACCCCAAGTTTATACCGATGGACGTCAGTCCTAGAATGGCACTGTTTCTGACTGATCAGGATCGGCCTTCGGCTTAGTCTTCTTAGCCTTTGGCTTTTCATCAGTGCTCGCTGTAGCCTCCCCACGCTTGCGATACGTGATATCGGAAGCAATGATGGCTTCTGTCTCGACCTTCGTGCCTTCACGCTCGTACGAGTCAGCTACGACACGACCAGAGAACACAACAGCGTCACCTTTCTTCAGTTCCTGAACCTGATCAGCGAGATATCCATAACACTTCACAGTTGCGTACAGAGAAAGCTGTTCGTCACCATTCTTTCCACCGTAAGATGCCACCCGCATAGATGCGAATGACTTCTTCTTATCGCCGTCCCCAGCGAAATAGACTACATCCTTGGTTAGATTTCCTTCTCGAACGATGTGATTAATACTCATGAATTTCTCCCAATTACAGTTACGGCCAAAATGTCAGATGGACTAGTTGAATCCATCATAGGAATCTCAACCCTATCGGGTTGAGAAGGTTGCTTGAACTTGTTCTTTCGACGTCTCCATGCCATCTTCACGATATCTCGTGTAGATTCGACACCACGCTCTTTGATCTCAGCATAGACCAAGGCAGATGCCAGTCTATTGACTTCCTTCAGCTTTCGCACTAGTTCCCTACCTGAGTAGTTCCCTCCTGCGAAATTAGATAGGATTGCATTGAGTTGTAAGTCGTCGAACATTATTGCCCACATATTTCCTCCACAGTTTACACAAAAACGTTTTCCGGGTGAGCTTCGATATACTCACCGATCTTCTTGTGGCTCCATCCTTCATCATTCATAGTCGCGAGTGAATAAAAGCATTTTGTACCCGACAATACTGGTTCTTTAAAAGAACCGCAGTCATCACGCAGTCGCAGTGAAGATAGAACCTCTCTAAATTCCTCAAGGTCATCATGACCCTTCATTTCTTTTCTCGGCACGCCAGATAGCCTACATGCTACACCCAAACAACAATATCCTGTGTTGTCAGCTAGAGTATCTGTAGTCTTCTTGGTTTTCCCGCTCTTCAAGCGATCAATCCACGTCCTCTGAGCTTGATTTAGCCGCTTTTTTGCCATACAACTTTCTCGCTTTCTTCACCAGTTTCAGTAATTGCTTATGCTCTTTATGAATAGCAAGAGCGAAGGGGTCCTTCCATAGAAAGGAACCCCTATCAGCTTCCATCTCATCAACAACTCTACCCCAATTCTTCAGCATTTCTCTGACTTTGAAGGCACAGGCGTTAATCTCTGTGAAGTTTGCAGTCGTTATCCATTCATCGAGCATTTCGAGGAATGTCTGCTTAGACATTATAGTCTGTCAAGGCAGTATTGGATACCAGTTTTCTTGCAAAAAGCGTCATTGTCGTGACAATTCGCCTTCACGTTAACGATGCGTCCGTCCTTGTAGACGACCTGCAGTCGTGTTGCTCCACCCTTGGCACTCATGAAGTGAGTCAGACCATTCGCACGGATATCAGCGGCTGAAAGCAGAATCCGATGCTTGCCTTCTCCAACCCATCGGTAATGGGCGACTCTCACGAAAAGAGCATTACTACGTACATCATTCAAAGTAACCGTCATCACACACACTCCTCTTAGGAAAGTTTTAGTAGAATCACGACCATTTCGTAACCTACCGACTAAAGTCAAATCCGCCAAGCGATGCCACGATCGCCGAAACGAAAAGACCAACACAACCAGCAGCAAAACCACACAGTGTAGAAAACATGATCTTTGCTACACCGAAGGCAACCACCAATGCTTCAACATCGTCCTGCTTTACTTCCTTGATAATATCAACTATACCACCAATGAAGCAACACCAGAACCCAACATACACTCCGAATC